>ULMK01015522.1_pt1 | contig 15305 bp, 22 predicted proteins | sample 1951621 | NCBI WGS metagenome assembly ULMK01 (sample SAMEA4835547, study PRJEB28245) | human gut metagenome | biome: gut microbiome; material: fecal sample | place: Denmark | collected 2008
CACCATACAAAATTTTCAGATACTTGATTACAGTATTTTGATGATAAACAAGCCGGTCTTCAGGAAGCCTGCCGGTCATAGCTATTTTCAAATAATTAGCCGCTTCCCTGAGTAAATCCGTATAAGCGATAAAGTCATCTGGAATGTCATCAGGTTTAAAATTATCTATCATATGCTCACTGACGAATTTAATAAAAACGTAGCATTCTTCGATGCTAATTCTCTTCTTGCTCATTTTTCTCCAACTCCTCGTAACATTCTTTGGGTGTATCTCCAGAACAAAAAAATCGGTTATTGACATACAACTCGTAATGTCCATTGACTAGAATTAGTTTTGTGTTATACTTCATACGTTTATTTCGAAAATAACCTCCCAATTCCATGCATATGGGTACACACGTTTTATCACATTATTAAGTTTATCTTCGTGCATCATTATTACCTGATGCTTAGATAATATCATATTATGGTTATCGTTTACATTATTTATGATTACAAAACCACATTCATCATCTGAGAATAAGTTTAAAAAATCGCTTAAGGTCACAACACGACCCTCCTTTCTAATCACATTTTGTATACCCACAACTAGAGCACGTAATACAACCGTTCGTACGAAATACTGCGTGTTCTCCGCATTTAGGGCATTCTTCAAATATAGTTGGGCCGAAATTCGTCCAAAGTTTTTCTTTCGCCTCTTTAACAGTTTTCATAAGATTTGTTCTTTTATTAAACGGTAACTGTATAATCATGTTCAGTTTTTTTTGACTCTGTTCTTCATCGAACGTGTCAATTAGTTTGGAATCTATGCTAGAAATTTCAATATTTTCGTTAATAGGTTCGTCATCCTCACAAATATCATCGTTTTCAGGAACAATCTTCCCAAGTTCTTCCAATGCATATCCAACTGCGCACGGACACGATGAACCAATAGATACATCGTTCGTAGTCGCTCGTCTAACCGCGTAAGAAGGACATGTACCAGCTGATTTGAGCTGGTCAATTATTTTATACGACGGAACTCCGGCACGTGCTGCTAAACTTATAAGTCTAGATACAGCTACCATAAACGAGTTACATCCTCCTGTAGAACCTTTCGAAAGGAAACATTCCCGTAATTCCCCAGTGTCAATGTCATAAAAAGATTCCAAATGAAGCGTACCACAACCAGTGGTTAATGTCTTTTTAAGACCGTAACTGTTATCACTTATCGGGATTACCTCGCCTCTCTTAAGAGTTGTCTTTGTGTCATCTACTTGTTCTTCAACGACATCAGCATTCTCTTCTTTTTCTTCCTTGTCATTTGTCGTAAGTATTGCTGTTCTATAACAATTGTCCCTGAATACTGTCACACCTTTAAGACCGAGTTCCCATGCTGTAATATACAAATCATAAATATCATCAGGAGTAGCGTCCTCATTTAGATTTACTGTTGAGCTAATCGCAGCGTCAATAAATTTCTGCCATACGGATTGTACTTTAAGCCTATGATAATACGGAATCTCATGTGCTGTAATGATTGATTCTTCTGATGATATATTCTCATCACTAACTTCAACACACTTTCCATACTTACTAGCGATGACATCTTTTATTACTTTAGGATATACTGTATACGTCGTATCTTCACCATTAAGACTTTTAGTTACACGATTGTAATGCGTTGCAAACAACGGTTCAATACCACCAGATACGTCAATCATGGTTGAGATACTACCAGTAGGAGCTACCGTTAGGAGTTGCGAATTCGCCAGCCCATATTTGTATATACTTTGGCAAAAATCTTCCGAAGGTTTTGTACCATATCGATTGGTTCTAATAAAATTAAAAATACTATTATCTTCCGAAATACTTTCGAGTAAATTACGAATATAAGTCGTATTTAACAACCCCTCATAATCCAAGTCTACTTTTTTACTGGGACTTTCTATGGCTAGTTTATTACTTGTTAGGAGAGAGTAATATGCCATTATACTACCTATATCTTGTATAAATATAAAAGATTCAGGACTACCATAAGTTATTCCAAGCTTAATAAGCGCATCGGCGAATCCCATAATGCCAAGCCCTATTTGTCTCCAACGTTTTACTGATTCTGTCTGTTCACGCAGAGGATGCAAGTCGATACCTTCATCTAAAACCTTATTCAAGGCACGTACAGAAATATCAATAGCTTCGATAAAGTCGATGTAGTCAAAGATATACCTATTATAGTCATTATTCCATTTACAGAACGCCGACAGATTAAGAGCACCAAGCAAACAGCTTCCGCCAGAAGGAAGAGGTTCTTCTGCGCAAGGATTAACACCACCGTATTTAAATCCGGGTTCGTTACTAAGAAGTCCTCCTCGACGTATGTTATCCCAGAATAATATTCCGGGCTCTCCGTTTTCCCAATTATATTTACTTAACTTCATCAACAACGCGTTTGCGTTTATCTTTTTGCCAGACATGTCTTTTTCGGTCTTAGTCTCGGAATCGTACATACTACGATTAAATATCAATTCGTAGTTCTCTTCATCCGTGTCTTCTTGCGCCTTACGCATAAACTCGTCATCAACTCGTACAGACAAATTTGCATTGTTGATTTTGTTAAGGTCTCGCTTAACGTCAATAAATTCCAAAATATCAGGATGATTAGATGATAATGACATCATCAATGCTCCTCGACGTCCGTTCTGTCCGATTATTTCAGTTGTCTTATCATACAACTCCATGAAAGATACTACACCACTACTTGATTTAGCAGCGTTGTGAATAGAAGCACCTTTGAATGACAGATTACTCAGGTCTATACCACAGCCACCTCCGTATGAGAACGTACGTGCGAGTTTCTTAGCCGTGTTAAAGATAGACTCAAGATTATCTTGAGGTGGTGAAATCACGTAACAATTGCTGTATGTCTTTTTGGAAGTCACAGATGCATTATTACGGTTAGCGAGTATACGACCTCCGAACAGAAACTTCTTGGATTCGATGAGTTTAGCCAATTGTATATCTCCGCCAGTTACGTCGTACAACCATTCTTTGTATGTTCTACCATCGGCGTATTTCTTATTCCAAATATCAAGTCCAAGAGTGTTGTCTTCACCGAGCCACTCTTTTTCGTTTTTGTAGATGGTTTCAAATTTTTCCATAATTACCTCCTTATATATTAAATAAACAATATTGTTTTTTATTTTTTAAATCAGAATCGCGAACAGCATCGCAAAATGCGTTAACATCATCGAGAGTCATATTAACAGCTGTCAAACCTCTTGTTTTACAATCCATGAAAATCTTAGGATTAATATAAATACCCTTTTCACTAATTGAAAGTTCATACGTTCCATTAGTACGCTCACGAATATATACTGTGTATACGCCATTAAGAGTGCAGAAATGATATTTAAAACGCATAATATTACCTCCTTTATTGACGTCTTTTATTTGTTATGTTATGTTTTGTTTGGCGTGATTATGTTTGATTATCGCGTCGAAGAACGCATTAACATCGTCCTTAGTAAGGTTAATGGCCCAATAACCGTCCACAGTACATTCCATGAATTCTCTAGGGTCATAGTTGTATCCCCTATTGTCGTAAATTGAAAGTTCGTACACACCATTAAAAAATTCGTAAACCTCTACGGTATATTCTCTGTTCATTGGATGCTCATAATACGTTACTCTAAACATACGATATGAAGTCCGAATCTTATTTTCCATAATTACCTCCTTTAATCACACTATTGCAGTAATTTTTTACAGTAGTGATGAACTCTTTTATATCGTCACGAGTTAGATTAATGGCTATAGAATCTTTTACATCACAATTCTTGAAAAAACGCGGGTCTTGAACATGTCCTTCGTTATCGTAAATCGCGAATTTATACAGACCATTATCACATTCGAAATATTCCATTCTGTACCAACGTCGATACGTGCTAATTACTTTTTCCATAATAATTTCCTCCTTTTTAATTATCGTCGTGTTCCTTTACAGCAGTAAGGAATTTTTGTACATCGTCCAACGTCAGGTTAATGGCCGTAATACCTTCTACGTCACAATCAATGAAATACTTAGGATAGTGATATGTTCCATTATCGTCGTGAATTTCAAGTTTATACATACCGTCATCGCATTCAATAACATTTACTATGTATGTACGATGTGAAGTATAAATATAATTTTCCATAATTATCTACATCAGTCGTGATTTTTTATTGCTCTGAAGAACTATTGAACATCGTCCAACGTCAGGTTAATGGCCATAGAGCCTTTTACATCGCACTCTTTAAACCATTTTGGATGAATGCAAATCCCTGCGTTATCATATATCGCGAGTTTATACAGACCATCATCACATTCGAAATATTCTATTCTATACCAACGGCGAGGTGTGCTAATTACTTTTTCCATAATAATTTACTCCTTATTTTAAAACTGTTTTTCCAAATATTATGAAAATCAAGTAGTATACTACAATGATAATCATAGATGCGAGAAGAGAGAAGAATCCGAATATATGTCCGGTAACTGCAAATATAAATGGCGACATCAAAAGCAAGAACGCTAATAAACTTGACAGACAGTCGAAAATTTTCCGACTAGTAGAATTATTCGGACACGACAACTCTATTTTATGAAAGATACCGATAAAGATAAACGTTGCGAAAAACGCAGCAACAAAGAAGATTAAAAATCTTTCCATAATAACCTCCTATTTAGAAAGAAATTGACCGATGACCGCTGTTATAATTATATACACGACTATAATTATTAACGCCGCCATCACGGTTATGAAATTAAACAGACAACCGGCTATAGCAAATATAAAAGGAGACAACCAAACAATATTAGCCATCACGGTTGTAATGACATTGAATATTTTTCTTGATATCGAACCGTCAGCACAAGACAGTTCTATTTTATAAAAAATTCCAGTGAAGATAAACGTAAATGACCATGCAGCCATAAAACCTAGAATGAATTTATCCATTATAATTTCCTCCTCAATTTTAACCAATAATTCCTTTTGCCATAAGCAATATACCAACGAAAGTACCTCCGTGTATGATGAACCATGCAACAAACCACGGTATTGCATATCTAAACCCATCATATATCCAACTGTGTGTACCAAAACCCAATAACTCAAAGCCGAGCAATATTCCAATGAAAAGCAAAAGTTCTATCATATTTCTTCCTCCATTTTACTATATGTACTCAACATTCATATAGAAGACACCGATGTATCAATTGCGAAAAGAATGATAAACGTTATAACTGCGGCGATAATCCCTACGACAAAATATAAATATTTCATAATTTCCTCCATTTTAATAAGTATTTCATATAGAAGACACAACTGCACCGATTGTACAAACAGTGACAAAGGCTATGAAAGCGACAATAAATCCTATGATAAAAAAATATAAATAATTCATTTCCCCCTCCTTTTAATTAGACTCTTTTCATTGAAGTTTTTCTTTTTCGATAAAGCTGAATTTATGGCTATATCTATAATCGATTTAGTTTTTATATGATAAAAATATAAATCGACAAAACCGGTATTTAAACGGTCTATTCTACCAGCAGATTGTACCATGACCTTATAAGAGTAATTCGGACTGAAAAACACAATCGTATCTGTATCGATACAGTTCCACCCTTCAGCTCCAGCTGTGTATTGAACTAAATAGACCCATTTTTTGGATGTAGGTATACTATCATGTTTGTGACCATTCCATTCGGCGATAACCGTATCTTTTAAGTACGATATTTTTTTAAGCCGTTCTAGTTCATAATCGAAATTGTAAAATATAATCAATCGATTGTGTAACTTCTGAATCTTTTCAACTTCACGAGATTTGTTATCATTATCATTGACTATTCGTCTAAGAGTGTAACATAATGAGCTAATCTGTTCAATCGGCTTATTATTGAAAATATCCCAACGATTGCGCATTACGTATCTGTACTTAGTTACATCGTAGTCACAGAAAACGTTTATGTGATGCTGAGTTGTTTTTCGATTGAAGTTCATCGGAACAAGAATTTTGTCTTTGTAAAATATCAATAACCCTTCGTCAATGTATTTTTCTATCTTAGGGTATTTCGAAAATTTACTAAAAACAGCATGTTGATGCAAGAATTCAGTTCTGTTTTTATAGAACCCATTTGCAATAAATACTGGAATATAGTCTTCCCAAGAATCTCCCGGTGTAGCTGAGAGGAGAATCCATTTGTTTTTCTTAGTTATTTGTAGGAAGCATTTCACCCACTCTCCATGTCCAATAACCCTCTGTTCGTCAAATATAAAGAATGCATCTTTAACATCAACATATTTTTTGATGTTGTTCCATGAATCTACTTTAAACGAATATTCTTCTAACCCGCCATGTTTTTGTATGTCGGATTCCCACTCATTCGTGTCACGTTTTCGTGCTGTAGTAATGATGTATACATCTAAATATCCATGCAGTTTAGCGTAGGCAAGAGCAGTTAGTGACTTTCCTGAACCAACACCACCGCACAAAATACATCCATTATGCATTTTAGACAACGCATCTTTTTGGTATTCTCTAAGTTCCATATATCCTCTCTAAAATATAAAGAATCTAGTTCTATTTTACGCATCGGAACTAGAAAGCGACGGTCAGCTCGCATAGTGGGCATTGTTAAGAGGCATACGAGAGTAAATGACTAGCGCTACTTGTCACCGGCGTTGGCTACGCTGACCCCAACGTCTAATCTTTATTGAATTGATTTTACTCTTTAATCTTGATTAAAAAGGTAAATCACTATCATCAACATTATCAGAAGAACCATTCTCGTTAGTCTCCATCATCATTTGTTCGAATCGGTCGATTTGCTGGTAAACTGTCATACCGCTGAGATACGCAGTCTGACCACTTTCGCCGTTAGGACGCTCCCAATGATACGGCCTAATATCCATGTCAACCGACTCAATCCTAATAGAATCCAATGCAGAAACAAGATTCTCATCGACTCTTGTCTTTTTATCACCGGATTTAAGAATTATAGTAGGTCCCCACTGATTAAATTTCAACTTAACCTTAATGTATCTAAAGAATTCTCCTTCTTCTGAAGTCGAAGGTTTTACTGTTGGAGAATATCCGTTTCGTCTAAAGAAGTCAACCGCAGCATCGTCAGGAAGCAATAGACAGAAATTTCTATCTCCTTCCTTGTTATAAACACCCGGTTTTCCACTAAAATTCTTAAATATAATTTTAGCGTTGTTAATCTCTATCGTTTGTCCGTTAGTCTTGCATTCCATATTATTGTTCCTCCTTTTATTCAAAAAGTACGATTATGTTTAAAGCCATAAATCATTAATTGTTCTCGTTTCTTCTTCACACGGTTTCTTACTATCTTTTTTACCAAAAAGCAAATTAATAAAATCGCTAAAGCGACGTGCATTGTAATACGAATTGAGCATATCTTCTATATTTAATTCCTTTTCACTTTGTTTCTTAGTATCTTCTTTCTTTTCTTCATCCTCCTTCGATTGACGAGAACAATATTCTTCTTGAGCTGCTACATCATTTTCACAATAATTGAGCAATTTACGCCATTCTTCATCGGTAATAGTAGTTTCGAACTCGAAATCACAATCATTCTTACAATTTATTCTCATTTTATCAAGTTCATAGTCATAGTCTTTACAGAACGTTCTGAAACCGTTATTGCAATCGTTTTTCTTTTCTTCACAACTATTATCAGAATCTTCTTTACGATTAATACTCTTCTCTGTTGAGAATTCTCCATGATAACGTTTTTCGAGTTTTGCAATATTCTTGTTAAGAACATCTTCGAACTTGGTTTTATCGATAGCCCATGCCATAAGGGCTACATACCAGCACACGTCACCAAGCTCAAGGATAATCTTTTCCTTCATGTCATCATCGAGCTTATGCCCATGATACATGTATTTTTTTATAATATCATTGACCTCACCAACCTCCCCGGACAAACCAAGAGACGCATTAAGAATCAAATCTTTTTGTTCAAATACGTCTTTGTTCAAAGTTTTGAGAGCCAAATCAGTGTAGCTCTCTGTTTGATTTATCCATTCTTCAAAGAAATCTCCAAATTCCATTATTGCGTTTGACAATTCATTCATTGCATTCTTCAAGGTGTTTTCATTCATAATAGTTATTTCCTCTCTTTTGTCTTTTTAACATTCTTTCTATTTTCTTCGTACTTTATAGGCCGTCTAGAATTTTCTCTAGCGGGTACACTTAAACAGTAATCGCAGGGGTCATCTGCGTCACTGCTGTTATAATGCTTACATTTTGAACAATAAAGTTCAAATTCAACTATCTTCTCCATCGTTTTCGACTTCGACAAATTTATTGAAATTTACATATTTACTTATAGTTTTTACAGCATCATCAACTAAGCTTTCGTAATATGAAATATCAATATCGTCTTCCTTTCCTAGATTTTTTACGTCTTCCGATTCGAGCCACCTATAGTCTTTTGTACCTGTGACTGAATCGTATTTAGATGAGCCATCTTTGTTTTTTCTTCTGCTGACCAAAACACCTCCGCCATGTCCTGACTTTATAGGACAAAACGCTCCAACTTTTCCTACGTACTGGTAATTGTGTTCACCGTCAGGAAGAGTTTCATTCATGTCCAAAAGCATTTCAGTCGACACGGTTTTGGTCTCATACAAATCCGAAAATACAATCGGTTCATGAGAAAACAACGTTTTGAACACGTACGGAACAGCGAATTGAGTACCTGTTGCAGTCCAATGACCATCTTTGGCATCTTTAGCTATATATACTGATTTATTTACGAGGCACATTTTCTCGTATGTAGCTTCGTGTTCAAAGTTATAACCATACTTCTTACCGAACTCTTTAACCTGTTCAATTATTTCAGGTGTAGCATCCGGTATCTTTATTGAGTCCGTCTTTATATGGGCAACTGTGAATCCTTTAGATTCTACGAATTCTTTTAAGTCAACCATAAATAATGCTCCTCGTTTCGCAATTATGTTATCGATGTTTCGAATATCACGAAAACGATTGTCAAACGAAGCGAATGTCTGACCGTAAACTGCATTTATAGGAGTTTTAAGACCGTTAGAAAGATATTTGGAACTGAGTTCTCCTGATTCTATACGACCAACGTATTTTGACAGTTTGCCATCCAACATTGTTCTTAATACGTTCACATTTTGATGCTTGACTTCGACTCTCGTCTCTACGAGGTCCATATAATTTTGCGTATACTTAGGCCCGAAGTAACACTCAGACAATGTGGAATGCGGATGCTGAGATGTTATGTCTAACAACGCGACATTAAAATATACTCCGGGTTCAGAATATACAAATCCTCCTTCACCAACCTCGATACCTTTGTAAGTAGATACACCGTTATCGAACTTGTATCCGTCAAAATAAGGCAAAAGACTATTCGCTTCACCATGACGAATCGCCATCATATCCGGAAAATACTTTTTCAAAAATATCAATACATCTTCGTCGAGTTCGAAGACCGGTTTCGACAAATCCCTATATCTGAATTCTTTCTGCGGGTTCTTCTCTGCTCCAAATATAATTCTAGCGGTATGCTCGTTTGTACTTGTGTTTAGAGACAATCCAGACAAATCAGCAAGTATTTGTCTAGCGAACCAATCGCCCTTCAAGAAATCAAATACCGCTTCAGTAGCTATAACATCGTTGTCACAGTATTCTGCTACTTTTGGAATGTCTTCGTCTTTAACCGGCTCATCCCACGGCATTCCGAGTTCTTTGTGATGTATACCCAATTTTATTTCAAACTTCTTCAACGACATTTTGTTTCCAGCTGAAGCAAAATCGTATACATCTGCGTATGACAAACTATATGCCTGACCAAAGAATCCTTTACCTTCGTTTATTATCTTTTGACTTAGGTTATACAGTTCTTCATTTGAATAACCGATTAACCGTGCGTACAACATATGGTTATCGTATCGTTTACAGTTGAACCCTATTAAATTGTGTTTGCAAAGATTGTCAACGTCATTTGGTGTTGGATTTATTAAGCGTATAACTGGATTAACTGCGCCTCTAAATTTCCAATTTATTAAAAATAGATTTGGAAACACCTCTACATCGAAAAATACGAGGTCGTCAGTGTTATCCTCATTTAAATCCTTGACGGTTTCATGCTCTGCCCAGAATTTCATGTCTGCTACTTTTTTTACGCAATATGCTGCCTGATTTGTACTGTTCATTGCAAAGGCATATATTACGTTTTTTAAATCGGATACGTCGTAGTTGATACCACTATTATACGCTTCTTCCAAAGTTTTGTATATCATGTCTATCGACGATTTGGTCGATGGCATTATTTCTTTTTTCAAATGCCTCGATATAACCGTTCTGATAGCTTTTTCATTTTTTAAACCATTAAAGTCTATCACTTTGTTTTCTTTTTTTATTGGAAGTCCTGAATTTATTACGGCTATTTGCTCGTTGTTACATTTCGTTAAAAGGCGTCTTAACGACGAATTGCCATTGAACACTTTTACTTCTATGTTCTCTGAGTAAATGCCTGCTAGTTTAGAGACATCTCCTTCATAAATATAATGTAAGTGTACACCTTTACCGCTCTTACTCAACTCTGCATACGTCTTTGGAAATTTTGACGCAGCTTCGATGTTTTTAGCTAAAGACTTTTCGCCATTGTCTTTCAAGTCGAAGTCTATAACTATATGATTAAGCGGCACCTTGACATAGTGCAATATTGATGTATCAATAGATGATAACGTGGTTTTAACCGAATCCCATTTTTTATACGGAAGTCCATCGTTATTTGCGTACTGCGCTGGTTGGTCTTTTAAAATATCATCCAGAACAGACGGTTGAGATTTCATAGAAAGCCATCCATTGTCCGCACGATTGTCGCTTTCGCATTGAGATTCTTCCGATAAATTCAAGTCCTTAAAACCATGATAATAACTCCTCGCTCGTGTCCCATCCTCCAAAATATAACGTTCGTGATACTCTTCGAAGTAATTTCTCAATTCTTCTCTGAATATTCGCATAGAAAACGGATATTGAACTTTTGCTTCATCGCAGTAGTTCTTATACATTTCCCATGCGACTTTAAGAGGAACGCCATTGTTTTCCATAAATTTGTTATACGAATCTAAAACAAAATTATAAAAGTCATTACTAGCGTTCAACATTATAACTGGAACGTATTTATCATATTTTGTCGGATTACTCAGATAGACATTTTTACACTTATTAGCAATGGCCCCAAGTTCAAAATCTATCTTTTTAGTCAGCGTATTGTATTTCTGCTGGCTTACCTTCTTACCAGTCGGTGAAACGTCTATCAATCGTCTGATTATACCAGAACGCGAGTCTGTTATCTTAACAGGCTTGTTTGTTCCCATGAATAAGAAACACCGGTACCGATTGCTGTACAACGACTTATACTTCTCATTAACGGTCATCATCTCGTGTGATACAAGACTGTTTAATCTAGTGTTATCTTCGATTCTAGACAAATCACCGTCATGCTGTATACCAACCAACGGATTACACTTAAACGGTTCAAGAGCAAAAGAGTTGTTAGATGAACCTAATGCCTTGGCGTCAAATACAGAATAATATCCTTCGAACAACTTCTGGATAATATTAAGTACTGTTGACTTACCAGTACCAGCAGAACCGTAAAACACGAGAAATTTCTGTATGTTTACTGAATCTCCTGTTACGATTGAACCTATGGCCCATTCTATCTTTTCCTTTTCTGTCGAAGAATATAAAGTACCGACAAGTTCATCCCATGCATCAGTAGGACCATCATTTAACGTATATGATAGCTTTTTGGATACATAGTCTTCTTTTTTAGGATGCTGGTCTGCGAAAGTTATTCTATCATCTAATTGTACGTAGTTGTCTCTAAGATGCTTCTGACAATATTTATGCCATTTATCTATGAGACCTGATTCTGAATCCCAAAGAAATTTTGGAATGACAGTAACGTCAGGTTTCTCCTCTTGCAATTTATTTGCGTACTGTTTTACGTCATTGTCAATCAGGTTCAATAGAACGTTTTCGTCCGTAGACCATAATTGTTCTTGTTCGTTCCAAACGGCATAAAAATCGCCTCCTCTTATCATCAAATCGTTAGTACGATTAACGATAAATTTAGGATAGACTTCAATTGTCATATCCTTACTTCTTTTAGTTGCTATTAAATAGAAGTCCATCCGTTCTCCTTTCTATACGTTTTTGATATATCAATGACATAGTTCTGTCATGAAGACCTGCATCTGGTCCCAGATAGACAACGTTCGCATGTCTATTTTTTTATTACGTGTCACAAATGGAGACCCGCTACCGTTTTTCTTGTATGTTTTAGTACAGAATTTGTCAATGATATCCTTAACCTTTTTTTCATCGAAATTTGAATCTGTCATATCTATGAGGCCCATATTTACTATGAATTCCCAAAACCATTGAGAACCTCGATAACCGTATTTCGGGTCATACAAAGTGTTCTCGATTTCCATTGCCAATTCAACGAGAAGTTCAAATACAGACGATTCCTGAAACGGAGGAGCATATTCATTGAAATTGCTTAACCTCCGTTTAGACAACGCGTTGTTAATTCTAGAATCGTCCTCGTCGAACTTATTAATGTATGGTGTTGAGAAAAGACATTTCAATAAAAGTGAATATTCACTCCTATAAAATATCTTCCTCACCAGATATGAGAAATATGCATTCTCATCGTTCATCCTCAGCTCAAATCCTCTGCTATTTCATAATATTTCTTTAGAGTGTTATTTTGGATATATACGGCATCTTCATCGGTCTCCCTAAAAATACGCTTAAACGCGTCTCCTACGTAATCTACGTAATCAGTTATCTCTCGTCCCTTCAAATCATACATCTTATCTCGTTCAGTGTTATATTCCCACTGAATCATCTGATAAGTTGGGATTTCTCCGTATTCAGATGAATCGATAATCATGATGTCCGTAGACACATCAATGTAACAATCTTTCGGTATACCGTCATAATCGTCATCTTTTTCATAACAAATAACGTCATCATCGGTCAATTCATCGTCGTCAGATGAAAACATTTCAAACTCGTCATCCGGATACTCGTCGTCATCGAATATATCATCCGACTCGATGGAGCCAGAATAAATATCAATTACTTCTTTTGCGCTTTTTACCGCATCATCCATATCCTTTTTAAAGTTGTCATCATCGTGACGAAAAAACTCATTTACCATATCGGTATATTTTCTTTCCATTTCGTCCTTCTTTTTCTTAAATATAAAGAACGATGTAACACCTGTGATAAGACCTCCGGCAATAACACCACTTACAAACCACATCCAATTAGTCATAGTATTTTACCTCCTTCGTTAGATATACTGCAATACATCGCCTTGGACATTAAAGTCAAGCCAAATGCCGGGTTCGTAACCATTGATAAACAAACGTTTTGATTCATCTGAAATATCATAGATACCAAAATCAATCTTTGCGTTTTTGTCTATCTTCTTACTCCAGCCTACGAGTTGTCCTTGCGGTGTCCTCGGGAATCCGAGCATTTCATACACCTCGTTAAGGGTCATGGTCTTATTTACGCTGAATTTTTCATTCGCGAACCGTTGCATCTTCAACAGATAGAACAATCTATCTTCTGCGTCATCAGTCCAACCCGGGCTACCTTTACAGAAGCACCTTGTATAGGCACTGTGCTCAGGTTCGATGGTCCTTTCAGTTGGCTTTTTCTTCTTAGACGTAGACCCATCTTCAGGCTGTTTAACATCTTTTACATTGAATCTGAACTGCCTATCAGCATCCTCACCGTACTTTTCTTTCACGTTTTCTCGGTACTTATTAAAAGCACTCGAAACTCCGATAAATGCACTACCAAGCGTGAGGTAGCGTTTGTTCAAGATACAGTGTGCTCCGACAAACGCAGCAGTTGTAAGACCACCAATTAGTACGGAAGGGATATATGCTTTAACGCATTCACGAGCGTAAGTTATGTCATTGACCTTAGTATCGTTCGAAATATCTTCTTCCGTATATTCGAATGTTTCATCGTTTTTTGCTTCTTCAATGTCAGCAGCGATTTCTTCATGCTTCTTCTTAGCTGCAATCTGCTTTTCAGCCCCCTTTTTTACTGAATATCCAAACACACCAAGGCCAATTACGCCCATAGTGGTAAGTGCAGTAGGCAGACACGCCTTCACGAAATTTTTAACTGTATTAAATGATATCATTACTTTTCCTCCTTTGCGTTCTTTACAGATGTTTTATTCTTAATCTTTATAAGACGGTTCAAATACCATCTTGCTTTCTCCAAATCTTCAATTTCGTTCTTTTGGTCAAACCGCCAAATATATTTAATAATCTGACCTACATAAAAACCTTCAATGCCATTCTTATTAGAAATAGCGGATTCAATAGCGTCGATGCATTCAACTTTCATTCCAGAATAGTGCCTAGGATGATTCACAGTACTCATTTTCTTTGCTCCTTAAATAGATTTAAATGATATGGGTTTGGGAAATTTTATATACCATTTCCCGTTTGAAAGATAAACAGAGGCTGTCCGTAATGAAGTCCAGCCGTAATCGTTCGTTACATAATCGAACGGAATATCCAGAACATCGTACATCTCCGCAACAGAAACCATACCTGTAGCTTCTATTTTAGATGTCAATGCTTGGAGTAAGTTCTTGGCTTCTGTAGGATTATTGAAGTTTACACTGTTATAATCCGACACTGTCGCTTTCTTCCAATTAATTGAGTTAATTTGCTGACTGTTACTAGAACAGTTGTAGTTAGTATAACCGTTATTATTCGAATAGTTTTGAAAACTATAATTTGTATAATTGCCTCCGCTTGAAAAACGACCTTGATTATTAGACTTTATGTCTTTTCTATAAATAAGATAATCGCTGCCATTTTTAATCAAGTTTGACAACAAATTTTTTAAACTTGGGCTGATTAACTCAACCCAAAGGTCTTTTGCCATTTTTAAAAATAATGAATCTGGTTTAGACAAATTAGCCTTTGGTATATTAGGCGTATTTTGTTCCTTATTTTCCATGAAAAAATATAAAGGAGACTGTGTTTTTAATCACAATCTCCTTTACGTACCTCCTTCATTTTTTAATCGTATTGGGTTTTATTTAACTTCTTCTCCGTCACAATCAATCACATCACAGTCGTTGATGTCAACAACCTTTTTTCTGTTTTTGTGCTCCTTGATTTTTCTGTCCAGCAGCTTATACAGCTTAATTCCGCCGT
>ULMK01045753.1_pt1 | contig 14993 bp, 14 predicted proteins | sample 1951621 | NCBI WGS metagenome assembly ULMK01 (sample SAMEA4835547, study PRJEB28245) | human gut metagenome | biome: gut microbiome; material: fecal sample | place: Denmark | collected 2008
ATAGTAATATAATATAACAAATTTAATATGAGTACGCTTTAATTTGTATGCCTTACTTTAAATTTTAAGGAGGTATATTTTTTATGTGTGGCATTATAGGTTATATAGGAGATAGAAAAGCCACTCCAGTTTTAATAAATGGTTTATTATGTTTAGAATACAGAGGTTATGACTCTGCTGGTATTGCTGTTATCGAAGACGGCAAAATTACTGTAATGAAAGATAAAGGAAGAGTTGCAAATTTAGAAGCAATTGATGGTATAAATGATTTAAAATCTACTATTGGTATTGCACATACAAGATGGGCAACTCATGGAAAACCTGCAAAAGAAAATTCTCATCCTCATATGGATAATAGCGGTGAATTTGCAGTTGTGCACAATGGTATTATTGAAAATTACCATGAATTAAAAGAATTTTTAGCTTCTAAAGGATATTACTTTTTATCACAAACAGACACAGAAATAATTCCTAATTTGATTCATTACTATTACACAAATGGAATAAATGATGATGACAAATTCTTAAGAGCCGTAAAATCTGCAGTCGATGATTTAAAAGGAAGTTATGCACTAGAAATTATTTCTAACTTACATCCTGATAGAGTTATTGTAGTTAGAAAAGATAGTCCTTTAGTTTTAGGAAAAGGAAATGGTGAAAACTTTATTGCATCAGATATTCCTGCTGTTTTAAAATATACAAAGGACTTTTATTTGTTAGATGACCAAGAGTATGCAGTTGTTTATAAAGACCATATAGATTTTTATGATAATAGCTTAACTTCTCATAGCAAAGCTATTAAGAATATTGAATGGGATGCTACTGCAGCAGAGAAAAATGGCTATGAAGATTATATGTTAAAAGAAATATTTGAACAACCAACTGCAATTCGTGAGACCATTGGTTCTAGATTTAAACTTGGAGAAAAATGCAGTTTTGATGACATAGACATTTCAAAAGAATATTTAGAAAAAATAAATAAGATATATATTGTTGCTTGTGGTACAGCTATGCATGCAGGTTTAGTCGGAAAAAATGCAATTGAAAAACTTTGCAAAATTCCTACTGTAGTTGATATTGCATCTGAGTTCCGTTATCGTGACCCAATTATAGATGATAAAACACTTTGTATCTATATTAGTCAATCTGGCGAAACTGCTGATACAATTGCAGCTTTAAAACTTGCTAAGGCTAAAGGTGCTAAAACATTAGCTGTTTCAAATGTAATTGGAAGTTCAATTACTCGTGAGGCTGATTATACAATATATACTCATGCCGGTCCTGAAATTGCTGTTGCTTCTACAAAAGCGTATACTTCACAAGTTGTGTTAATGGTAATTTTAGCTATGTATTTTGCTGAAGTTTTAGGATCATATGGTGGAATTGAAAAATTAAAAGCTGATATTTTAGATTTACCTGCTAAGGTTGAAGCCATGTTAGATGAAACAGATGCTATTAAAGAGTTTGCTAACAAAGTATATACTGAGCATGATATGTACTTTTTAGGTAGAGGTACTGATTACAATGTTGCAATGGAAGGTTCTTTGAAATTAAAAGAAATTTCATATATTCATTCTGAGGCATACGCTTCTGGCGAATTAAAACATGGACCTATTGCTTTAATTGAAAATGGTATAACTGTAATTAGTATTTTAACAGATCCTAATTTAGTTGAAAAATCTATTAGCAATATTCAAGAAGTTATAACAAGAGGTGCTAAAACTTTAGTCGTTACAAATCAAAAATTAGCAAATGGCTCATTTAATTATGTTATAAATATACCTGAAACTAATAGCCTTATCTCACCTATCCTTTCTGTTATTCCACTTCAATTGCTTTCTTACTACATCGCTAAAAACAAAGGATTAGATGTTGATAAACCAAGAAACTTGGCTAAATCAGTTACAGTTGAATAAAATTAAAAGGTGACTTTTGGGACGAGGTCAAAAAGCGCCCACCTAATTACACCCAATTATGGCTAACAAAACAAAGTCATAATTGGGTGCTTTTTATTCTCGTCTCCATTGGCACACTTTAGATAAATAGTTTTAATATTATTAGCAGTATTGCTCCAGGAATTCCTAAAATACCTACTAATACTGCTGTAACAACATTTAACCCTATATGAAATTCCCATGCTGAACCTATTAAGTTTATTATAAATATTAGCAATCCACCTAAAACAGAATTTACTATTAATTTAAACAATGCTTTTAATGGAACTGAAAATATTTTTCCAATAATCCATAAAACTACTATACATCCTAAAATAACTAAAGCATTAGAAAAGTCCAATTTTTATCACCATTCCTTTAGTAATATGTATGATAAAAATTGGACAAATATTACTTATCCTACTTGATTTTTCTTAAAATAAATTTCTTCTATCATATTTAATGATAGTCCCTTATCTCTTGCTTTATTTACTAGAAAATCTACTTTACTCTTACTTGCTTTAATTTGATATACATAGTAATCTACTAGACCTTCTTCTGCTGTCTCAAAATTTTTAGTTGCTAAATTCAATTCTTTTTTTGCTTTTATTAAACTCATTATAAGTTCTACCTTTTTATCTTCATCAGTCTTATCTTTTATATTTGTTTCTTTTTGATATTCTTCAAACATTACTTGTCTCCTTTTTGGTTTCTCATAAACATTATATACACTAATTTCCAATTTATTCGTTATACTCTAAGAAATATTGATTTTTGCAAAATTGTTTGCTATAATAAATTGGTAATTTATATTATAGAGGTAAAGTTATGATAGATATTAAATTTTTAAGAGAAAATCCAGATGTAGTTAAGCAAAATATTAAGAAGAAATTTCAAGATTACAAATTACCATTAGTTGACGAAATTCTTGAATTAGATGCTAAAAATCGTGAAGCAAAATTAAATGGTGATGAGTTAAGAAGTAAAAGAAATTCATTAAGTAGTGAAATTGGTAACTTAATGAGACAAGGTAAAAAAGATGAGGCAGAAAGTATAAAGGCTGAGGTTCAAGAAATTAACAATAAATTACTTGAAAATGAAAAACTTGAAGAAGAATATTCTGCTAAAATTCAAGAGAAAATGATGAAAATTCCTAACATTATTCATGAGTCTGTTCCAGTTGGTAAAGATGATAGTGAAAATGTTGAAATTCAAAAATTTGGAGAGCCAGTTGTTCCAAGTTATGAAATTCCATATCATACAGATATTATGGAAGCATTTGAGGGCATCGACTTAGACGCTGCTCGTAGGGTTGCTGGTAATGGATTTTATTATTTAATGGGTGATATTGCTAGACTTCATTCTGCAGTTATTTCTTATGCTAGAGATTTTATGATTAATAAAGGGTTTACTTATTGTGTTCCACCTTTTATGATTCGTAGTAGTGTTGTAACTGGTGTTATGAGCTTTGAGGAAATGGATGCTATGATGTATAAAATTGAAGGCGAAGATTTATATTTAATTGGTACAAGTGAACATTCTATGATAGGCAAATTTAAAGATCAAATTCTTCCAAAAGATAGAATTCCTTATACAATGACATCATATTCTCCTTGTTTTAGAAAAGAAAAAGGTGCTCATGGTATTGAAGAACGTGGTGTTTACCGTATTCACCAATTTGAAAAGCAAGAAATGATTGTTGTTTGTGAACCTGAAGATAGCTGGAATTGGTATGATAAATTATGGTCATATACAGTTGAATTATTTAGAAGCTTAGATATTCCAGTTCGTACTCTTGAATGTTGTAGTGGTGATTTAGCTGACTTAAAGGCTAAGAGCTGTGATGTTGAGGCTTGGAGCCCTAGACAACAAAAATACTTTGAAGTTGGTAGCTGTTCTAATTTAACTGATGCTCAAGCTAGACGTTTAGGTATTAGAATTAAGGGAGAAAAACAAAATTATTTTGCTCATACTTTGAACAATACAGTTGTTGCCCCACCTCGTATGTTAATTGCTTTACTTGAAAATAATTATCAAGAAGATGGAAGTGTTAAAATTCCTGAAGTTTTATGGCCATATATGGGTGGAACTAAGGTTTTGGAGGTTAAAAATGTTCATTAAAAATCCAGAATTTAGAATTTCTGCAGTTAGTCCTAAGCAATATCCTGATGATGTATTACCTCAAGTTGTATTGGTTGGAAAGTCTAATGTTGGAAAGTCTAGTTTTATAAATACATTAGTTAATCGTAAAAAGTTGGCTAGAACTAGTAGTGAACCTGGTAAAACAAGACAAATAAATTTTTATAATATGGACGAAAAATTTTATTTGGTTGATTTGCCTGGTTACGGTTTTAGTAAGATGTCTAAACAGGAACAAGCCAAAGTTGGAACTTTTATTGAAGAATACTTACAAAAAAGTAAAAATATTTCTTTGATAATATTTTTAATAGATATTAGACATGCTCCTACTGCTAATGATAAACTTATGTATGATTACATTTTTAAAACTAATTTACCTTGTATTGTTATTGCAAATAAAGCAGATAAAATAGCTGTTACAAAGGTGGATAATGCAGTAACTAATTTGCAAAATGTTTTAAATCCATTAAAAGATATTGCATTTCTTCCATGTTCTAGTGAGAGAAAAATATATACAGACAGAGTTTGGGAGGAAATAGAAAAATATATATAATTTTTTAATAAAATCGACAAAATACAGCATATTTTGTCGATTTTCATTGACTATTTACTCCTAAAGTACTATAATAAGTACACGCTCTTAATAAGAGCAAATTTTATATTGGAGGATTTGACTATGAGTAAGCTCCGGAATTTTATAATGGTAAGTTTTGCATCCGAAAAACTTGCCAAAGCCGCTTTAATTGCCACGAAATCTAATTTTTATCAGGGAGTTCGTGCAAATGCTCACGATTTTAATCACGTGAAAGGCAATACCGTGTTTTTTATGAGCTCTAGAGATAGTGCTCGTGATCATAAAATTAAGGAGTTCTTGATGTCTTTGGATGGGGCTTTACCCTATTTGTGTCACATCTAAGTCGAATAACCTTTTTAAAGAGGGTGGTTTTTAATAAACCACCCTCTAAGTTTTTTAATTCTCTTTTTTAGTTATTGCTTTTAATGCTTTTTGACGTTCTAAAACAACTACATGTCCACACCCTAAACATTTCATTTTAAAATCAACACCAACTCTAGTCAATTCCCATAGTTTACTTCCACAAGGATGTTGTTTTTTTGTTCTAACAATATCGCCTACATTATATTCCATAGGAACTCTCTCCTTTTATTTTTCAATTATATTTTTAAGTCTTTTTTCTATGCTTTCTTTTCCTAATACTTGCATAATTTCATATAAATCTGGTGTTTGTTGTCTTCCTGTTAATGAAACTCTTAATACTGTACTAACATCGCCAACATGTGCTTTCCATTTTTCAGGTTCTTGTTTAAACATTTTTACTTCTCTAGCATATCCTAATTCTTCTGACAAATCTTTTATTTTATCAAACCATGTTTGTTTATCATCATTTATATTAAAATATTTTTCTAGGTATAATGATAATATTTTTTTAATTTCTTCTTTATCATTTATTTTAGCATATTCAAAATTATTGTCTAAACTAAAGAATTTTTCATCATACATATAGTAAATTGCATTTTTTATTTCTGCCCATTTAGATATATCTTTTCTAGGCTTAGCAGTTCCTCTTTCAATTCCAAATACTTTTAAAGCATATTCTTTATCTTGTAACATTTCTTCAAGTTCTTTGTCATAACGTTTTGCCCAATTTAAAGAGTCTTCATATACTCTTTCTTTAGAATATGTAGATATAACATTTTTTGATATGTCTAATAATTTTATCATATCAAAAATTGCTCCGCTTACGCTCATTTTGTTAAGCTCAAAATCAAATTCTGATATATCTTTATCTGGGTTTGATCTTTTCCATGTTTCAAAGCTTGAGTTTGCTATATTTAATAAATATTGATATACAGCTTCTGCTGGTATACCTTCTTCATGATAATAACTAACTGCTGCTTCTGGATCTTTACGTTTACTAATTTTACGTTTTTTACCTTCATCATCTTTTAATATTGCTGATGTATGTGCATATTTCGGTACTGCAAATCCTAGTGCTTTAAATAACTCTAAATGAAGTGGTACTGAAGATAACCATTCGTCAGCACGAATTACATGTGTAACTCTCATTAAATGATCATCAACAGCATGTGCAAAATGGTATGTTGGTAAACCATCTGCTTTTATAATAACTATATCTTGATCATTTTCAGGGAATTCAACATTTCCTTTTATCACATCATGATGTCTTATTTTTCTTTCTTCATTTCCCATAGATTTAAATCTAACAATATATGGTTCACCAGCTTTTATTTTTTCTGCCGCTTCTTCTACTGATAAATTACGATATTTTGCCCATACTCCATAATAGCCAGGTCTAATTTTAGCTGCTTCTTGTTTTTTACGCATTTCATCAAGTTCTTCTGGTGTTGCAAAACATGGGTATGCTCTGCCTTGTTCTATTAAGTATTTAGCAAAAGCTTGGTATATATCTTTTCTAGCACTTTGTTTATATGGTCCATAATTTCCCTTTTCTTCAGTTTCATTTATCATACCTTCGTCAAATACAATTCCAAAATCTTTAACTGCTTCTACTATTTGTACTACACCATTTTCAATTAATCTTTTTTGGTCTGTATCTTCTATCCTTAATATACTAACACCTTTAGTTTGTTTCGCAAGTGTTGTACATATAATGCTTTGATATAGCCCACCAATATGAACATATCCTGTTGGGCTTGGTGCAAAACGTACTACCATTGCTCCTTCTGGTAAGTTTCTTTCTGGATATTTTTCCTCATAATATGAAATTGGTTTTGCATTTGGAAATATTAAATTTGCTAAATCTTTATAATCCATTTTTCTCTTCCCCTTTTCAAAATTTATTATACCTCTGTTATTATTGGTAAAATCATAGGATTTCTCTTTGTTTTTTCAAATATATAGTCTCTTAAAGTATCTTTTAGGTTTGATTTTATTGTTGACCAATCTGTGATGTGACCTTCTTCACATTTTCTTACTTCTTCATAAATTACTTTTTTAATGTCATCCATTAAATTTTCTGATTCTCTAACATATACGAATCCTCTTGATACTACATCTGGCTCTGATACTATTTCTCCTGTATCTGAATCCATTGCAACAACTATAACTATTAAGCCATCTTGTGATAAGTGTTGTCTGTCACGAAGTACTATGTTTCCAACGTCTCCAACACCTAGGCCGTCTACTAAAACTTTTCCATTTGGTACTGAAGTAGTAAGTGTTGCTTCATTTTCGTTTAGCTCTAATATTCTACCATTTGTCATCATAAATATATTTTTAGCTTCTATTCCTAGTTTTTTAGCAGTTTCTGCATGTGCTCTAAGTTGTCTATATTCACCATGTACTGGTATAAAGAATTTTGGTTTTGCTAAAGTGATTATCAATTTTTGTTCTTCTTGACATGCATGACCTGATACGTGTACATCTTCTAGTGAGCTATATATAACCTCTGCCCCTATTTTCATAAGGTCATCTATTACTTTTGATACGTATTTTTCATTTCCCGGAATTGGAGTAGCTGATATTATTACCATATCATTTGGAGTTATAGTAACTTTTTTATGGTCTCCATTTGCCATTCTGGTTAATGCAGACATTGTTTCTCCCTGACTTCCTGTAGTTATAATAACTAATTGGTCATCTCTATAATTTTTGATATTATCAATATCAATAAATACATTTTCAGCATCTTGTATATAGCCAAGTTCCATTGCTGCTTCTATCATATTCATCATACTTCTACCACATACAGCAATTTTTCTTCCATATTTAATTGAAGAATTTACTATTTGTTGCACACGATGCACATTTGATGCAAATGTTGCAACAACTATTCTTTTTGAATTATTTAAGAATAGTTTGTCAAATACTTCTCCAACAGAACTTTCAGACATTGTAAACCCTTTTCTTTCACTGTTTGTACTATCTGAAAGTAATGCTAAAATTCCTTCATTACCTAATTCTGCAATTCTGTTTAAGTCAATTACTTTATCATCTATTGGTGTATAATCTATTTTAAAGTCACCTGTGTGAAGTATTGTTCCCACTGGTGTCTTAATTGCAAGCATTACAGCGTCTGGAATACTATGGTTACTGCTAATAAATTCCACTTGCATATTTTTAAATTTAACTGTTTGACCTTGTTCTACAATGTTTAATTTTGTAGTATTTACTAAATTATGTTCTTCTAGTTTATTTTTGATTAATGATACTGTTAATCTAGTAGCATATATTGGAATGTTGGTTTGTTTTAATATATATGGTATTGCTCCAATGTGATCCTCATGTCCGTGTGTTATAACTAACCCTTTTACTTTTTCTTGATTTTTTAGTAAGTATGTTATATCAGGTATTACTAAGTCTACACCTAGCATATCATTTCCTGGGAACTCTAATCCACAGTCTACTAATATTATCTCATCTTCATATTCAAAAACTGTAATATTTTTTCCTATTTCTTGTAATCCACCTAATGGAATTATTTTTAAATTAGATTTTTTGAAATTAAACTGCATAATCTCCTTGTTTGTTGACCTATTATTTCTTGTTCTAGTATTTGTATTTCTTTTTGTAGTTGGTCTTTTTTTCTCTACTGTAGTCTTTTTTTCTCCTCCTTTGTTTTGATTAACTTTGTTGTTTTTTCTAACTGAGTACCTTGTTTTTTTCTCTCTTCTCTCAGTACTTTCTTTTTGTCTAACATCATTTTGTTTTAATTCATTTGTCATTAAAAATTTCTCTCCTTCTTTTTTAAATTGTTGTTTTTCTCATTATTTTATTTATTACATCAACAATAATATATCTATAGCTTTTGTACAGATATTTTATCCAAAACTTTAAAATATATTTTCTTTTCCGCCCTAAAATATATTTTTTAAGTTTCTATTTTTAATTTTAAAATCCGCTCTTATAATAAACAATATAAATCTCTTCTTTACCATATTGGTAACAACTGTTAATTATTATACTATTTTTTCTCACTTTTGTCAAATAGTTGCTCCAATGATGCCTGCATCATTGCCAAGAAGTGCTAATTTTATATCTGGAATTCTATCTTTATAAAAAGATTTTCTTTCATTATAGTATTTTTCTAAAAATGGTTTGTATAATATCTCTTCAAAATATACAAAACCTCCACCTAAACATATTGCTTGTGGTGCAAATATGTCTATAATATTTGATAAGCCAATATTTAGGTTGTCAATATATTCTTCTAGTATCTTTTTAATATTTTCTTCTTTAGCTCTCCATTTCAAAATTTCTAATAACTCTTTTGAAGAAACTTCTTTTGACAAATTCATTTCATTTATTAATTTATTCTTTAGCCTTTTTATAGAACAATATGTTTCAAAACAGCCTTTTTTTCCACAATTGCATTCAATTCCGTTTTTATCAATTACCATATGACCTATTTCCATTCCTGGATTTTGTATTGGCTGTAGTTCTTTTTCCTCCATAAATACATTAGCACCAATGCCAGTTCCTAAACATAAAAATACCGCATCTTGATAATCTTTTAATGCTCCATATGTTTTTTCAGCTAGACCTGCACATTTAGCATCGTTTTTTAATTTTATAGGTATGTCAAAATGTCTTTCTAAAATAGATATAATATCAAATTCCTTTATTTCTAGGTTTACAAGGTTTGTTAATATCCCGTTTTTAGGTGTACCTGGTGCTCCAATTCCAATTTCTTCTATGTCATAGTTTTCTTTAATTTTTGATATATTTTCTATAATATATGTAGCCATTTCAATTTTAGCTTGCTCTCCCATAGTTTTTATATCTTTATCAAATTTTTCTATAATTTCTCCGTTTTTGTTTACTACTCCTATAGCAACATGGCTTCCGCCCATATCAATTCCAATTTTCATATAATTCTCCTCTATAATGCTAAAAAGCCCTGTAAAAAACAGAGCTTTTTAGTTAAGCTTATATATCTAATCCTTCTAACATAAATCCACCCATATATAAGTTGATACATGGTACAAGTAAAACTATAACAAGGAATATTATTAATGCACCAACAAATAAGTATGAAATTTCTGGAAGTACTTTCATAATTCTACTTAAACTATTTTGTATATCCACATCCATATAGTCTAACAATTTTTCCATCATATCTGGAAGGTCAGTTTGCATACCTATTTTCAACATTTCTACTTCCATAGATGAACATAAACCAGATTTTTCAAAAGGTTCGATCCATGAAGCTCCTATCAAAATATTGTTTATAGAAGTTTCTACAATAGAAAGCAATACGTAGTTTTTTATAACTGATTTACTAACTTCTAGTGCCTCTTGAATTCTCATTCCATTTCTTAAATTCAATAGCATCGCTCTCATAAGTCTTGAAAAATCGATTCCAAATACTAATTTACCAAATACTGGAGCTTTATATTTAAAATAGTGCCAGTTGTATTTTCCCTTTGGCGTATTTATATATCCCATAATTAATAATAGAATAGCTCCTATAATTGCGACAGGAATATACCAAATTTTTTCAAAGTTATCGACCAGATTCATAAACCATAAAGTTGGACCAGGCAGTGTAGTTCCCTGACCTATTGATGCAAATACTTTCTGGATTTCCGGTAATATAAATATTGTTCCACCAATTAATAATAGAAATATACCTATAAATTGTAGTAAATTAGGTATTAATATTTTCTTTATTCTTTTGCTTCTCGTAGTTGTATCTTCCAAGTATTCAACTGCTTGTTGTAGAGAATTTGTAAGCGAACCAGAAAGTTCTCCTACTTTTATCATGTTAATATATACATATGGAAAAATATTAGAATAGTATTCCATTGTTGTATACATATATTCTCCGCCTTCTACACCTGCTAATATATCCTCTAATACTCCTTTAAAAGATAAGTTTTCTGTACTATTTATTATAGTGCTTAGAGCATGAATATTATTGAAGTCTGCCTTTTTTAATAAGTAAAAATTCTGTGTAAATATAATAACATCTTTTATAGTTATTTTCTGTCCAGCAGCTAGGATTAAGTTTATTTTCTCCCTAGCACTTGGTCTATAATCTTCTCTACCTTGAAGTACGCTTGCCGAATTAGCAGTTTTCATTATACCATCAATATCAATAATGTTCTTTTTTGAAACTTTGCTTTTCTTACTTCTATAGCTAACTTGTATAACTTCTATAGGCATCAAATCATTTGATTTTAATTTTTTTACTAGAGTATTTTTACTAGATTCTTCAACCTTATTTCGTACAATTTGCCCCCTTCTAGTTACAGCTCTATATACATATTCAGGCATTAGTTTACCTCCTTTTCCTAGCTTTCCATATTAAGTCTTTTATTTTCATTTTCCTTTTTTATTTTTAATTGCATAATTGTTCTATTTAAAATTTCAATATTCTTCTCTTCAATTTGATCTTTTGCTTGATTTAATGAAATTCTATCATCAACAAACAATTGAGCAAGTGAATTTATTAATCCTATACTTCCTTTATCTGATCCACTTTGAATAGCATCTTCTATCTCTGAAACTCCAAGTTTTTCTTTTCTTATTACACCAGCAATTGTATTATCTACTACCATTACTTCTGGAACCAACACAAGTGAGTCATCTCTTCCTTTTAATAGTCTTTGTGAAACAACCAATTTTAATAATGATGCTATTAAGTATTTTATAGTTTGTTGATCTCTAATATCATAAAAGTTTATCATTCTGTCTATAGTTTCTGCACAAGACTTTGTATGTAATGTTCCTATTACTAAATGTCCTGCCTCAGCTGTTTCAATAGCTGCATCCATGGTTTCTCTATCACGAATCTCACCGATTATTAGAATGTCACAATCCTCTCTTAAGCAGTTCTTTACACCTGAGCTATAGTCTGGACAATCTCTTCCTATTCCTACTTCTTTTTGTACAATTATAGATTTTTTACATTTGTGCTTATACTCAACTGGGCTTTCAAGTGATAATATTTTTTTATTTTCATTTTCATTTACTTCATTTATTAACGCATTCAAAGTTGTAGTTTTACCAGAGTTTGTCTTTCCTGTTACTAATATTAGTCCTTGTGGTTGACTCATCATTCTTCTAACTATATCTGGCACTCCCAATTCCTCATATTTTGGTAGTTTACTTTTTATTAATCTCAATACTACTACTGGTAAATCATCTGATACAGAAATATTTACCCTTATTCTAGTTCCTTCAAATTCATAAGAAGAATCTAGTTTCTTTTCTACTTTGAATACTTCATCTTTTTCTATGTTTCCTCTTACAAAGTAATCATATATTTCAAACATATCTTCTTCTGTTAATGCATCAAAGCCATCTATATCTATCAAATCTCTTCTTATTCTTAAACAAGGTTTTATTCCCCCAATTAAGTGTATATCTGAAGCATCTTTCTCTATTGCTATTCTTAAAATCTTATCTATATCAACCATGATTTCCTCCTAAGTTACTTAATAAATTATAAGCTTATTATTTATTTCATCTAATGTTGTTATTCCGTCTACAACTTTTTTAAGTCCGTCTATTAAAAGTGGTTTGTAACCTGACTCCAAAGCTTTTTTTCTAATTTCCATACTAGAAGCATCACGTGAAATCAATTCTTTAATTTCATCATCTATAGTTAATACTTCAAATATTCCTATTCTATCAAGATATCCACTTTGGTTACATTTTTTACATCCTACAATTTCATACGTCTTTTTATTTGTAAAGTCAAAATTTACGTTGTATTTTTCCCCTATTTTATTTATAATTTCTTTTTCTTGCTCTGTAAAATCTCTTTTTTTAGCACAATGAGGGCAAACTTTTCTTACTAATCTTTGTGATACTGAAGTAGCTAAAATACTTGCAATATCATAGTTAGATATTCCCATTTTTCTTAATCTTGTAATAACTTCTATACTGTCAATTGTATGTATTGTTGATAATACATAGTGTCCTGTTTGTCCAGCTTGCATTGCAATTTCGGCTGTTTCTCTATCACGAATTTCTCCTACTAAAATTATATCAGGATCTTGTCTTAATACAGTTCTTAAAGAATCTGAAAAAGAAGTTTTTGAGTCCATTTCTATCTGGTTTAATCCATTTATTCTTATTTCAACTGGATCCTCAATAGTTGTAATATTTATTTGTGGTCTATTTAAGTAATCAATTATACTATATAATGTAGTAGTTTTACCTTCACCAGTTGGTGCTGCTACTATTGTAATACAGTTCTTTTTATTGAAACACTTTCTAACTAGTTGTTCATCATTTGGGAATCCTAATTCAAATATTTGACGAATATCTTCATTCTTCTTTAATAATCTTAATACAAACTTTTCTCCATATACATTTTTTTGTGAAGAAACACGAATATTATAATCAGGATAAGCAAGTATTCTACCATCTTGTGATTCTTGTTTTTCTTGATGCATGTTAGAAATTGCCTTTAATCTACCTATTATTTGGGTTTGTTTTTCTTTTTCAATCTCAACAGCTGTAACAAGTTGTCCATCTATTCTATACCTAACTCTTAATAGATTTTCAAGTGGTTCAATATGTATATCACTCGCTCTTTTTTCCATAGCTGTTTTTATAATACTATCAACCAAACCTGAGATATCTGCATTTGTATTAATATTGTCAGATACCCCTCCTTCTAAAGACTCGATTATTTTTTCAATATTTGTTTCAAAAGTTATATATTTTTCCATTACTAGCCCTTTATTTAATAATAAAAGTCTAATAACCTCTATAGATCTTTTATTAGAAGTATCTGCAAAACATACTTTTATTTTACCAGAAGCAATTTCAAATGGGATAGCTTTATTTTGTTTCATTATATCTAGTGATATGTATTCCAAAGCATCTATCCTAACATCTTTTTCTTGTAAATATATTGCTTTTTCATCTAAAATTTCTCCCATAGCGTTGATTAAAATATCAGAATCACATAGCTTTAATATATCCAATATATCACCAATTTTTTTGTTTGGATGTGTTTTTTGATAGTCTAAAGCTTTTTCTATGTCTGCTTCTCTTACAACACCTTTTTTTACTAATTCAATTCCTATTGGTTGTCTTTTTTCCATTTGTAGTTCTCCTTTCTCTTTTTCCTTAGTCTATATTTATTATACTATAAAATTCGATAAATAAATATATTTTTTTTAATTTACAATAATTTACCAATATTTTAAAACATACTCAATTTGTTTTACATATGACTTCTCATCTTCGCCAACATCTAAATTAACTGTTATTATATTTTTAGTTGTCCAGTCAACTTGATAAGTTTCTTGTGAGAACACAGCACTTTTAATATTAGTTGCAATTTCTTTGTCATTACGATATATACTTCCGTCTTCATATTTATATTTAGTTCCATCTTCAAATATTATGCTATTCGTTGTAACATCTGCTGTTGTGTGGCTTTTCACATCTTGAACAAAAAACATATTAAATTTGTTATATTCAACTACATAATTACTATCAGTTTTTATCAATTTCATATTAGTATAAAAATATGAACTCAAAAGTCCCATAGTACTTATTACCACTGTAGCTACAGCAATATATATGACCAGTGCCGTTAAGGTAACGCCTTTTTCTGACCTCATAATCAATCAATCTCCTTATAATTCTTTTATTTTTAGTCTTTGAATACGTATATTTCTTGAATCATTTGCAAAATTATATGCTAAATTTATATCAACTTCTTTTACACAAGATAGAGTTTCTCCATCCGGTTTATAGTCTGAAACATCTATTGTAACAGTGAAATTGGCTGGTACATTAAACATGCTAGCTAATGAATCACCCATTCCACTCTCTACATCGTCAAAGCTAATTTTGTCTATATATTCTACTATTTGAATAGCATATAAAGTTCCTACCTCATCAACTTGACTATCAGATTGAACTCTGAATGTTGCTACAATGGCTGTTCC
>ULMK01031381.1_pt1 | contig 14919 bp, 10 predicted proteins | sample 1951621 | NCBI WGS metagenome assembly ULMK01 (sample SAMEA4835547, study PRJEB28245) | human gut metagenome | biome: gut microbiome; material: fecal sample | place: Denmark | collected 2008
CTTTATTCATGCTTCTTACCGCACAGAACTTTCCGCACATGCTGCAGGTGTCGCTGTGGTCATCCTCCGGTTTACGGCTGTCTCTGATTGCTTTTGCCGTTTCCCCGTCTATCGCACATTCAAACTGAGCATCCCAGTCAAGAACACGCCTTGCGTCTGCCATTTTATCATCAATATCCCTTGCGCCCTTAATTCCCTTGGCTATATCTGCCGCATGTGCTGCTATCTTAGAGGCGATAATGCCCTGTTTTACATCCTCCACATTAGGAAGTGCAAGATGTTCCGCAGGTGTTACATAGCATAAAAATGCGGCTCCATTCATAGCTGCGACAGCTCCTCCGATTGCCGCTGTTATATGGTCATAACCCGGTGCAATATCCGTTACAAGAGGTCCAAGTACATAAAAAGGAGCTCCCATACATATCGTCTTCTGAACCTGCATATTGGCTGCAATCTGGTCAAGAGGAACGTGTCCCGGTCCTTCAACCATAACCTGCACATTATGCTCCCATGCTCTCTTTGTAAGTTCACCAAGTCTTACAAGTTCCTCAATCTGGCATACATCCGTTGCATCTGCAAGGCAACCCGGTCTGCACGCATCTCCCAATGAAATTGTCACATCATATTTTTCACAAATATCAAGAATCTCATCATAATATTCGTAAAACGGATTTTCATTACCTGTCATGCTCATCCATGCAAATACAAGGCTTCCGCCCCTGCTTACGATATTCATTTTACGTTTATGATTCTTAATCTGGTCGATTGTTTTTCTTGTTATTCCGCAATGGAGTGTCACAAAATCCACACCGTTTTGGGCATGAAGTCTTACAACATCTATAAAATCTTCCGCTGTTAGTGTGGACAAATCCCTCTGGTAATGGATTACGCTGTCATAAACAGGCACCGTTCCTATCATTGCAGGACATTCCGATGTAAGTTTTTTACGAAAAGGCTCTGTATTGCCATGGCTTGACAAATCCATTATTGCCTCTGCTCCCATATTGACGGCACTCATTACTTTCTGAAGCTCTATGTCATAATCCTTGCAATCCCTTGACACGCCAAGGTTGACGTTTATCTTGGTTCTTAACATACTTCCTACGCCTTCGGGATTGATACACTGATGGTTAATGTTGGCAGGTATTACAACTTTACCTTCTGCCATATATCCCATAAGCTCTTCAAGCTGCATTTTTTCTTTTTCTGCCACAATTTTCATCTGTGGCGTTGCAATCCCTTTTCTAGCGGCATCCATCTGTGTTGTATATTCTCTCATATCTTTGCTTACCTTTCCGTAAAATAAAAGACAGAACTACATAAGGATAGTGTCTGTCTGTCAAAACAAAATATCTCCCTACGTTGGCATTATCCAAATCAGGTTATGGGTATAATCTCAGCCTCCAAGGGCACCCCGTTTTCTATAACATTATATCAAAGTAAAATTAAGTTGCAATAAAAAAATAAAATATTTATACTGATTACAGTATTTTTTATTAAAAAGGACAGGTTATGCTTTATTATTTTACGGATTTAAAAAATATAACAAAAGGACAGCTTGACAGTTTAATGTCTCTTCTTCCTCCTGAGCGGTTAAAGCGTGCTCTAAAATATAAGTTTCCTGAGGACAGGCTTGCCTGCGTAATTGCATACCTTCTTTTCCTGTACGGCTACCGCACTGAATACAGCCTGACAGACACTCCTGATTTTGATATTTCATCGGATGGCAAACCCTACCTGAAAAGCCATCCTGAAATTTATTTCAACATCAGTCATTGCAGCAAAGCCATTATGTGTATTTTTGATTCATCCCCTGTGGGTATCGATGTGGAAACCGTCCGCAAAGTCCCTGCTTCAATGCTTGCCAAAATCTGTTCTCCCGGTGAATTGAATACAATCCGGTCTTCGTCTGCTCCGGAGGCTGACTTTTGCCGTATCTGGACTTACAAGGAAGCTGTTTCAAAACTTTCCGGTGACGGCGTATTCAAGAGTCTCCGTAAATCTCCTGCCAAATCCTTATTCACCCATCAGGATGCCTTACTACCCGATGTGTATTTCACAGTTGCATCGGACAGCAAAATCAACTTAACCGCAAGGAAACTTACTTTAAGCGATTTTGAGCTGTTTGGGTAGAGATTTGCAGACGCCGTGGCGGGATGCATGGGTTTTTGCATCCTACATCCCACGCATTTAATGACAGCAACCCACTCAATGCCTGCGCCTGCCCCATGTTGCATCCCATATCCCACACGCTTTATTGCAATAAAAAAACTTTGGTTACACTTTTTAACTATGCGTAACCAAAGTTCTGTAATTTACTATTATTTTTCAACAAATGTAACAGGACATCCTAATCTGTAGTGACCTTTTATATATTCAGCGATTGTGTGTGAACAGTATACCGTTGTTGCCTCTGTATTGCTGTCCATATCATTGTTACCACACATGATTGCATCCAATTCGTATACCAGATTGGTTCCCGGTGCAAAAGTAATGCTGTCAAGATGGTAGCAGCTATAGAAAGTCCTTCTCAAGCCCTGCATCGTTGATGGGAGAATGACTTTTTTAACAATCTGATTGCTTCTAAATGTGTTAAGTGCAGCTACAACCGGTTTGCCATTGATAGTATCAGGTACGATAACCTCCCTGTCCGTTCCGATATACTTCAACAGACAATATCCCTTTGTCTTAATTCTGTTTTTAAAAGTTTCGGCTATATCGATTGTCTCTCTTTCGCCTTTTTTGTTGATAGAATCGCTTGTGAGGACATCATCTGACTTACAATATACCCATGTGCCATCAGTTATTACACTGTAATGCTCATCAACATTATAAGTCCAGTCATAATATGACTCGTTGTTGCGGAGGCCTTCTTCAGTGTCATCTTCTTCATCAAAAAATTCCACATCGGAGAAAGTTTCTCTTACAGGTGTTTCAACCGCAGCTGCAAAAGTTTCTTTTGCGGTTTCTGCTTCTGAACTAGCATCATCATATTTACCTGCTGATACCGGACCATCTTCTTTTTCAAGCTCTGTAACCTTTTCTTCTGCCGGTTCAGCGGTAACATCATCGATTTCTATTTCCTGAACTTCGTCCGAAAAATCTTCATCATTTAATACAAAATTATCTCTCACCGGTTCTGCATCAACCGGTTCTGCAATAAATTCCCTGTCAAGTTTCTTATCAGATATATCAACAGGCTCGTCTTTAACTGACTCCCTGCCAACAACCACTGACTCAAATACAAACGTATCATCAGGTTCTGTTTCCGGCTCCTCAGTTACATCCTGCACATCTGCTGTTTCCGGCTCCTCTGCTACATCCTGCACACCTGCTGCTTCCGGCTCCTCAGTTACATCCTGCACACCTGCTGTTTCCGGTTCCTCTGCTACATCCTGCACATCTGCTGTTTCCGGCTCCCTGACTACATCCTGCACATCTGCTGTTTCCGGTTCCTCAGTTACATCCTGCACATCTGCTGTTTCCGGCTCCTCGGCTACATCCTGCACATCTGTTGCTTCCGGCTCCCCGGCTGCATCCTGTGCCTCGGCAGGTTTCTCTGCTTCTTCGCGCTTTGGTTTGAAATCCACGATAGGCTTTGCCTTGGATACTGACTGGAATTCCTCATCTTCTTCGTAAGAAATGTCTTCATCGTAAAAAGATGTGGCTTTGTCATTCTGTGGTTCGTTGTCCTCATCCACAAAAATGTCGTCCTCGTCTGCTGCGCTTTTCTTAGCGTGGTGGGATTCGTTCTTACTAAAAAGCGGAAGTTTGACAAGTTCATCCTTCAGGAAACTGTTTAAACTCTGCTTTTTCTTCTTGCTCTTGCTGACTGCCACAATTGCTGTTGCAACTGCCGTAACTCCTAATACTATGGCACCGAAAGTACCAAATCCATGTTTGTCTTTATCTTTCATGTCTGACCCTCTCCGTTCAAATAGTCTCAAAATTAAGCTACCTCTATTATCGGATTTTTAGGGGGTATTTGTCAACTAAATTGAGTATTAAAATACCCTTTTTTCTTAAATTTTTTCATATAAATTATATAAGTAATAATAAGCGGTACGGCAGCACATACCCATGCAACCGGACCGGCAAAACATACACCGGAAAAACCTATCGCTTTTGGAAGCGTGTATGCGACTATAGACCTTGCTCCAAGTTCAAAAAATCCCGCAAGTAACGGCATTGTTGTCTTACCCATTGCCTGAAGAGCATTTCTGAAAATAAAAATCTGGAACAATGGGATATAGAAAAACATTGAAATATGGAGATAAGTCATTGCATAGGAAAGTATTAATTCATCCCCGCCTTTTATGAAAAGCCGGCTGATTGGTCTGCCGAAAATGAAAATAACACCCATACATAAAACTGCGCTTCCAACCGTAAAAAGACTCCATTTCAATATTCCGTTTTTAATCCTGTCATATCTGCCGGCACCTACATTCTGACCGACAAAATTTGCAACTGTTACGCCACCCGATATGCCAAACTGCATGATAAGCTGTTCCGTTTTACTGGAAGCCGTAAAAGCGGCAATGTAATTCTCGCCAAATACATTTACGGCACCCTGTAGGATGATTGTTCCGATTGCCGTAACCGAAAACTGGAACGCCATCGGAAGTCCTATGGTAAGGTGTGTCTTTATAATTCCCGGATTAATTTTAAAATCTTCTTTCTTTATATGAAGAACAGGGAACTTAACGGAAATATATACGATACACGCAATTCCGGCAACAAGCTGTGCAAGCACTGTAGCAATGGCGGCACCTGCAACGCCCCAATTAAATACGACTATAAAAAGCAAATCCAGACCAATGTTAAGGAGTGCTGAAAAAATCAGGAAATAAAGTGGGGTTTTGCTGTCACCAAGAGCCCTTAGTATACACGAAACGGCATTGTATAGCATAGGTGCAGCTATTCCTGCAAAAATAATAACGATATAATTATAGGACATATCAAAAATACCGTCCGGTGTGTTAATAAGCCTTAGAACCGGCTTGGTTATCAGCACCGAAAGTAAAGTGATAAACAATGTGATTCCGGTCCACAACATAATGGCATTACATACGGAATTACGCATCCTGTCATAATCTTTTGCCCCAAAGCATTGTGCTATATGGACCGAAAAACCGCTTGTTATTCCTATAACAAACCCATTGACAAGGAAAAACATTGACCCGGTATTACCTACGGCAGCCAATGTACTGTTTCCAAGACATTGTCCGACAATAATTGTGTCGGCAAAATTATATATCTGCTGTACAAGATTGCCAATCAGCACAGGGATTGCATATTTTATCATAAGGCTGATTGGTTTTCCTGTTGTTAAATCCTTTGCTTTTGACATTACATTCTCTCCGGTGCTTCGATACCAAGCAAGTCAACACATGTCTCTAACACATCTTTTGTAAGTTTTATAAGTGCAATATAACCTTTCTTTTTATTTTCATCTTCTTCTGAAAGAATCTTTGTTTCATGATAAAAATGGTTAAAAGCATTGGAAAGATCATATATGAATTTACAAATTTTGTGAGGTGCACTTTCTTCATATGCTGTCTTAATCATATCCTGCATGCCTGTGAGCACAAGCATAAGTGAACGTTCGCTCTCGCTCTCAGGGTTAGCAGTATGGATACCTGACACCACGCCTCCTGCATTTTCATATTTTTTAAGAATAGATTTAATTCGTACAATTGTGTAAAGGATATATGGACCTGTGTCTCCCTCAAAAGAGGTGAAACGATCAATATCAAATACATAATCCTTAGATGCCTGATTGGACAAATCACCATATTTTAATGCGGCAAGTCCTACCATCTTAGCTGTATTTCTGGCTTCACTCTCATCCACGGTACGGTTAGCCATGATTTTTTCGTATACCTTGTCTTCAATTTCTTTTATGAGGTATTCAAGACGCAGTACACCACCCTGTCTTGTCTTGAAAGGTTTGCCGTCACTGCCGTTCATCGTGCCAAAGCCGATGAACTTAAGTTCTGTATCAGGAGATACGATTCCTGCTTTTCTTGCCACACGGAAAAACTGTGTATAGTGAAGTTCCTGTCTCTTATCTGCAAGGTAAATGTATGACTTAGGTGCATATAATTTTTCCCTCTCGATAAGTGTCGCAAGGTCGGAGGTCTCGTAATTGGCTGCTCCGTCCGATTTCTGGATGATACATGGAGGAAGCTCCCTGCTGTCATTTTCCTCGGCTATGTCTACAACAATGGCACCCTGGCTTTCATGGGCTATCCCCCTGTCTACCATATCCTTAACCATATCAGCAATATATGGCTGGGCATCACTTTCACCCTTCCATAAATCGAAATGGACATTAAGGTTACCATAATTTTTTTTCAAATCAGCAACCGACACATTGATAATGTGTTTCCAGAGGGCTGTGTATCCTCTGTGACCGTTCTGTAAAAGATATGTGGCATTCTGAGCCGATTTCTTATATTCGGCATATTCTTTTGATTTGCCGCTGGCACACGGATAAATTTCCTCAAGTTCTGATATTGTAAAAGGCGCTTCTGCCGGATATTCACCTGTGAAATTATCATCAAAATATGGTAAATCCGGTTTACGTTCTTTGAGTTCTGTAATAATAAGTCCCATCTGGAGACCCCAGTCGCCAAGATGAACATCACCTATTGTCTTATAACCTGCAAATTTGCAGATTCTTTTTACACTTTCGCCGATTACTGCCGAACGAAGATGTCCGATATGAAGAGGTTTGGCTACATTGGCTCCGCCGTAATCAACAAATACCGTCTCGTCCTTAGGTTCACAGTCGCATCCAAACTTATCCTCCAAAGCCATGGCACGAACATAACCACCTATAAAATCTGCGCTCATTACCATGTTGATAAAGCCCGGTTTGATACATTCAACCTTCTCAAAGGCACTGTTGTCCTGTAAAATTGCAACCACTTCATCACCAATCATAAATGGTGCTTTCTTATATTCCTTTGCTGCTGCCATTGCTCCGTTGCACTGATATTCACATAAATCAGGTCTGTTGGATATTCCTGTCTTTCCGTATTTATCATCATAGCCGCATTGTTTAAAAGCATTTCCGACTATTTCTGTAATCTGGTCTAAAATTTTTTTCATAAAAATTATTCCTCCGTTGGTTATGTTCCATTATACTTTTCATATTTACGGTTGTAAAGAAATTTTAACGTTAAAACAGCTATGAGAGGATTCCGGTAATCCCAGATAAACTCATAGCTGTCATTAGAAATTCTTAATTATTCCATAACAATTAAATTGTTGCTATATCAATCGGTGTCATTGACTGTGTTGCCTGACATTCAAGACTTGTAAGCAATGCATTGGCTGTATCAAGTGATGTAAGAACGTTTACACCGGTCTCGATTGCATGTCTTCTGATAATGAAACCATCGTGGCTCTTTTCAATACCGTTCTCAGGTATATCGATAACAAGGTCAATCTTGTGGTCAAGAATAAGGTCAAGAAGTGTTGGTGATTCCTGTTCAACCTTATTGATCTTAATTGCCTCAACGCCGTTTTCATTGAAATAACGTGCTGTACCTCTTGTCGCATAAATTGTATATCCAAGAGCTGCAAAACGTTTTGCAACCGAAAGAGCATCTTTCTGCTCATGGTCATTAACTGTCATAATCATCTGTTTATGTTTTGGAAGATTAACGCCTGCACCTACAAAGGCTTTGTATAATGCTTCGTTAAAATCTTTTGCTATACCAAGACATTCACCTGTCGATTTCATTTCCGGTCCAAGGCTGATATCAGCACCGCGAATCTTTTCAAATGAGAATACAGGCATCTTGATAGCAATGTAGTCTGCTTTCTTCTGAAGTCCGGGTGTATAGCCAAGACCTTTGATTGTATTACCGATAATAACCTGTGTAGCAAGTTTTACAATAGGAATACCTGTAACTTTGCTTATATATGGAACAGTTCTTGAAGAACGTGGATTAACCTCTATTACATATACCTGGTCATTGTATACGATAAACTGGATATTAATAAGACCTTTTACATGTAAAGCTCTTGCAAGCTTAATTGTATAATCTTCAAGCATATCCACAATTTTCTGTGAAATACTCTGGGCAGGATATACTGAAATACTGTCTCCCGAATGGATACCGGCTCTTTCAATATGCTCCATAATACCGGGAATTAAAATATCTTCTCCGTCACAAACGGCATCAACTTCAATTTCCTTACCCATAAGGTATTTATCAACAAGGATTGGATGTTCCTGAACCTGTCTGTTAATGATTTCCATAAATTCAACAATATCTTTGTCGCTTATGGCAATCTGCATACCCTGTCCGCCAAGGACATAGGAAGGTCTTACAAGAACAGGATAACCTAATTCATTAGCTGCCTCAAGAGCTTCTTCTGTAGTAAAAACTGTCTTTCCCGCTGCTCTTGGAATTCCTGTCTGTTCAAGAATCTCATCAAAAAGCTCTCTGTCTTCTGCCGCATCAACATCTTCTGCGCTCGTGCCGAGGATTGGAACGCCCATTTCCATTAATGCTTTTGTGAGCTTAATGGCTGTCTGTCCACCGAACTGCACAACAGCTCCGTCCGGATGTTCAAGTTCAACAATGCTTTCAACATCCTCAGGTGTCAATGGTTCAAAATAAAGTTTGTCAGCTATATCAAAGTCGGTACTTACTGTTTCAGGGTTATTATTGATAATGATTGTCTCATATCCTTCAGCCTTGAATGCCCATGTACTGTGAACCGAACAATAGTCAAATTCGATACCCTGTCCGATTCTTATAGGACCTGAACCGAGTACGAGGACTTTTTTCTCAGGCTTAGTCTCAATAACTTCATTTTCTGAGCTGTAGCATGAATAGTAGTAAGGTGTTGAAGCCTCAAATTCGGCAGCACAGGTATCAACCATCTTAAATGCCGCATGAATACCATATTCATCCCTTAAAGCCTTAATTTCTTTTTCTGTCCTGCCTGTAAGTCTTCCGATAACAACGTCAGGGAATTCAATTCTCTTTGCTTCAGCAAGAAGTTCTTTGGTAAGTTCTTCTGTCTTGAGGCGGTTTTCCATTTCAACGATAATGTGGAATTTATCGATAAACCACTTATCAATCATGGTAATATCATGGATTGTATCGTAAGAAATGCCTCTTCTTAAAGCCTCTGCAACAACATACATACGCTTATCATCAATGTTGTGAAGAAGTTCTATAATGTCATCATCAGAATATGATGAGTAGTCGTCGTTCATAAGTGAATCAACGTGCTGTTCAAGTGAACGGATAGCCTTCATAAGTGCGCCTTCAAAGTTAGTGCAGATACTCATGACCTCACCGGTTGCCTTCATCTGTGTCGTAAGCTTTCTTGAAGCAGTAATAAATTTATCAAAAGGAAGTCTTGGGATCTTAACTACGCAATAGTCAAGAGCAGGCTCAAAACTTGCAAATGTCTTATGTGTAATTGCATTAGGTATCTCATCAAGGTTATAGCCGAGTGCTATCTTAGCCGCAACCTTGGCAATAGGGTAACCTGTTGCTTTGGAAGCAAGGGCTGATGAACGGCTTACACGAGGATTAACTTCGATAACGCAATATTCAAAACTTGTTGGATGAAGTGCAAACTGTACATTACATCCGCCTGTTATTTTAAGTTCGTCAATAATATTAAGAGCTGATGAACGAAGCATCTGGTATTCCTTATCAGACAGTGTCTGTGAAGGTGCAACTACAATACTGTCACCTGTGTGTACTCCGACAGGGTCAATATTTTCCATATTACATACTGTAATACAGGTTCCGTTGGCATCACGCATTACTTCGTATTCGATTTCCTTCCAGCCAGCGATACATCTTTCAACAAGTACCTGGCCTACACGGCTTAATCTTAAACCATTGGAAAGAATGTCGATAAGTTCTTCTTCATCCTTAGCGATACCACCGCCGCTTCCACCGAGTGTATATGCAGGGCGGAGAACTACAGGGTAACCAATCTGGTTGGCAAAAGCAATACCGTCTTCAACGTTCTCAACAACAAGAGAAGGTGCACAAGGCTCTCCGATTTTTTCCATTGTTGTCTTAAATTCAAGTCTGTCTTCTGCCTTCTTGATTGTCTCAGCGGTTGTACCGATTAATTTAACATTATGTTCTTCAAGGAAACCTGTCTCAGCAATTTCCATTGCAAGGTTAAGACCTGCCTGTCCACCGAGTGTAGGAAGAATACTGTCCGGTTTCTCCTTGAGAATAATCTGCTCAAGTGAATGAACTGTCAATGGCTCAATGTAGACTTCATCAGCAATATTTTTATCAGTCATGATTGTGGCAGGGTTAGAGTTCACAAGAACAACCTCCATGCCTTCTTCTTTAAGAGAACGACATGCCTGTGTTCCCGCATAGTCAAATTCGGCAGCCTGACCGATTACGATAGGGCCTGAACCGATTACTAATACTTTTTTTATGTCTTTATTCTTTGGCATAATTAATCCCTGCCTTTCTTCATCATATTCATGAATCTGTCAAAAAGATAATCCGAATCCTTAGGGCCTGCACAGGCTTCCGGATGGAACTGGACTGTAAAGATGTTCTTGCCTACATATTCAAGACCTTCATTGGTCTTGTCATTAACATTGATAAATGCAGGTCTTGCAATCTTATCATCAAGTGTATCCATATCAACAACATATCCGTGGTTCTGTGATGAGATATATACCTTACCGGTCTGAAGATCCTTAACCGGATGATTAGCTCCTCTGTGTCCGTATTTCATCTTATGTGTATCAGCACCTGTGGCAAGTGCCATAAGCTGATGTCCGAGACAAATTGCAAAAACAGGAACATCTGAATCATATAATTTCTTGATTTCCTTAATAATAGAAACACATTCCTTAGGGTCTCCAGGACCATTGGAAAGCATTATTCCGTCAGGATTAGCTGCAAGGATTTCTTCCGCTGTGGTTAAAGCAGGATAAACAGTTACCTCACAGCCTCTCTTATTAAGAGATCTTGCAATATTTCTCTTGGCACCGAAATCCATAAGTGCAACCTTAAATCCATCACCGGGAAGTACATATTTCTCTTCACAGGTTACTTTTTCAACAACCTTGCCTGTGGTATATTCTTTTAATTTAGGGAGAATCTCATCAAGATTATAATTCTCATTGGTGGTAATCATTCCGTTCATAGTACCCTTTTCCCTGAGAATCTTGGTAAGAGCACGGGTATCAATACCTGCAATACCCGGAATGTTATTTTCTTTAAGAAAATTTTGTATAGAATCTTCACTACGGAAGTTACTTGGAACACGTGAAAGTTCTCGGACAATAAAACCGTCAGGCCATGGTCTGCCTGATTCCTCATCAGCATGGCAAATACCATAATTGCCAATTAATGGATATGTCATAACTACTGCCTGTCCGGCATATGATGGATCTGTAAGAACCTCTAAATATCCTGTCATTGAGGTATTAAAAACAATTTCACTGATTACTTCTCTCTCAGCTCCAATGCTTGTACCTTCAAAGACATTTCCGTCACTTAGAATCAAAAATGCTTTCATCTTCACACCTTCAAACCTTTCACATGTATTATTTATTTAGGCAAAAAAAAAACAACTAAACATACTGATAGCGCTTTTTTTCTTCAAATTGTAGAAATTTTACCATAAAATCCGGCTGATTTCAAGATGCAAATTGTACTCAACAAATATTTTTTTCATCATATAATATCATGTAAGCATCGATGCTGCCATTTGTGATTAATTTTGCATTGCAGCAATATGAATTATAATATCCGGAAAGGTTAAAATTATGCTTAATAAAAATGATGAAACCGGCTTTTTAAAGGTTAATATCACAAATGAAGAAGGAATTCCCATTGATGCAACCGTCAGCATCTACGAAGGTACGGATGAAGAAAACCCTGTTGACGTTGTAGAAACCAATTCCATAGGTCAGACAGAACAAATCGAACTGCCGGCTCCGCCTCAGAGCTTCAGCGAAACTCCCGGCATTATCATACCTTACGCCATGTATAATATTGTAGCTTCTGCTCCGGGCTTTGCCCCGGTTTCCATTACCGGTTCAAATATTTTCTCCGGAATATTATCAATCCAAAATATTATTCTTACGGGAATTCCCGGCAATTATAATATCGGTCCCAATACACTAATCGGCAACTATCCTCCAAAAATTCCCGAGGCTGAGATAAAACCCATTGAAAACACCGGTGAAATTGTTCTTGACCGTGTTGTGGTTCCCGAAACCATTGTTGTCCATGACGGTGTCCCATCCGACTCAACCGCAACGGACTACTACGTTCCATTTGCCGATTATATAAAAAACGTTGCCAGCAGTGAAATATACCCTACATGGCCTAGGGAAACCATCAAAGCCAATGTAATTGCCATTATTTCTTTTACCTTGAACCGTGTATACACCGAATGGTACCGCAATAAAGGTTATTATTTTACCATTACATCTTCTACCGCTTTTGACCATAAGTGGATTAATAAGCGTAATATTTTCGACACCATTTCCAATGTTGTTGATGAATATTTCTCAAATTATGTATCCCGTCCCGATGTCAAACAGCCAATCCTCACCCAATACTGCGACGGCAAAAGGACTACCTGCAGCGGTCTAAGCCAGTGGGGTTCCAAGTCTCTTGGGGATGACGGCAAAACCGCACTCCAGATTCTTCGTAATTACTACGGCAGCGACATATATATAAACACCGCCGAAATAATCGAGGGCATCCCTGTCTCATATCCCGGATACACCCTTGAAATCGGTTCATACGGTCCTCCTGTCGCCACCATTCAGGAACAGCTTTCCCTCATCCGCCGTACCTACAGCAACATACCTCCTCTTACTGTTGACGGAATCTACGGTAAGGACACAGCAGCTTCCGTCAGCAAATTCCAGGAGACCTTCAACATGCCCGTTACCGGCACCGTCGATTATGCCACATGGTATAAAATATCCCAGCTATATGTGGCACTGGCAAAATTGGCATAGATTCACACAGTTATCTAATCCGTATGTTTTCGGCTGTCAAGGTACTCTTCTGCCATATTTACAATAATACCAAATCCGTAAATCAGTGCTGTCCTAAAAAGAATAGCAATCATCTGACATATTATACCTGCAGTTTTCAATGTTCCGTAGTTATAAAAAGATATTGCTGATTCAAAATTTCTATACAGTGAAATATCATGGCTCACACTGATTGCTATGCAAACTACAAACAATACAAATCCAATCAGGCAATATACGACTGCAATACCTTTGATAAGACTACTTACTCTAAACTTTTTCTTCATAATGCTACCTCCAATTTGTTAAAAAATAATGTGGGACAGAAGCCTGAGGGTTGTATTTTCCCTGTCCCATAATAATTATCTTATATTGGATGTCCCAAAAAAAGGACTTATAATACATATTTTTATATGGTAAATTGATATTCCTATATGATATAATATGTTATCAAATTTAACTTTGTAGGAGGATAAAAGATGTTAATTAACTGGCTTATCATGGGTTATTTTCTGATTCTTTTTGGCGAAAGGATTCAGAGTCTCATACGTTCATTTGCAGATAAGGATCTTTCCATGTGGGGAGATGGGTTCAGCCGGTATGTAAACGGCATCTGTATTCTGTCGCTTGCAGCATCAGTTATTTTATTATTTACAATTAACAGGGATTTTCTTAAGGCACTTGTGTCAGATGGAACACAGGTTAATACAAAGATGATATGTATTACAATTGGCGTGATTCTGGTCTCAGGAATGGTGCATACCGAATATACAATCCCCGGAATACAATTTGCAGCATACGGATTTCTGATAGCCGCCCTTGTCATCAGAACGGCTAAAAATAATGCAATGGCAGATGACAGCATATTACTATGGTTTTCACTTGTGTATCTCATATTTTTTTCTATGGCTATTCCGGTTGTATATAAATCACATATTGAATATGCCGGATTATTCCATATAATAGAGGCAGTCGTATCACTTGTGCTTGTCGCTGCTTTTGCATATATGGCATACAGGGTATTCAATAATGATGCAGTCAATCTTTTTATGCTTCTGCCAATTATCATAGCCGTTATTGGCGACGCAGTCATTCTTTCATTGAGATGGAAAGAACAGGTTAATACATTTGTGCTTATATTTATTGTTGCGTCGGCTGTTATGTGGTTGGCAGGATTTATTGCGAGTAGGAGGTAAGGGCAAGATATATTTACTGTCCGTGGGGCACTTCTATAGGAATAACCGTTTTAGGAAGAAAGGGAAAATAACGTAAACGCATAATCTGGATCATTCTGAATAACTTATCATAGAGATCAAGATCAAAGTCATTCTTTATAATGGCAACGAGGCGGTCGGTGCCGCTGCGTAATCGGAATACCCTAATGCGATGTATATATGTTCAAAACATGTAGCATCATTCAACATATGCAAGTACCCCTGGCACTCTCTTGAGAAGAGAGCTTGATTTCTGCTCCGATTCCGGATGCATCAAATCCATAGGACCCGGAATAATTGCATGTTCTATGACGTCGCTTGGAATAGAATCAAGGTAGGCTTTTCTGACTTGTACAAGGCGATAATAGTAATTCGCCTTGGTAATGTTATTTACCTGACATCATTCGTCTACGGACATGCCACTTGGACGATTCCGGTATTTATGAACCATTGTAACCAATTCACGAATGCGATAGTTGCGTACTGCTTGTGATGTTTGGGATTTCATTGCAACAATCCGGTTTTACTACTATATGAAATTACACTACTCTCAAACATTCTCAACGCGTGCAATCTCTGTACGCGTGTTTTACTACCATATGAAATCACACTACTCTCAAACGAGCTTCCCTGTAGCCTCTCTGAACAAGTGGTTTTACTACCATATGAAATTACACTACTCTC
>ULMK01043085.1_pt1 | contig 14854 bp, 8 predicted proteins | sample 1951621 | NCBI WGS metagenome assembly ULMK01 (sample SAMEA4835547, study PRJEB28245) | human gut metagenome | biome: gut microbiome; material: fecal sample | place: Denmark | collected 2008
CCTTGTTGTATACGGAAAAATCTTACATGAGGTCAAGATAAAAGTCGATTTTTTCTATACAATAAGAAGAGATTAGAATTAAATTCTAATCTCTTCTTATTTCATTTATGACTTTAATACATATTTCTTTATTAAGATTATTCCTCCACCTACGATTGCAAGTGTTATTGTTATTAATGTAAAGTAACTCATAAATTGTGTTGCACCTGTTTTTATTGATAGAATTACTAATGCAAAGTCGTCATCGTCTTCTTGTTCTTCTTTATATGGGTTTTCTCTGTTGTTTGGTGTTGAGTCTATGTCATCTGTATTGTAGTCGTTTGCATCTTCTGATATTTCTGCTATATTTATTTTTTGTCCTAGATTCTTTTCACTATTTATCCATCTGAATGTTATTTCTAGTTCTTTTGATTCTCCTGGATTTAATAATACAGTTTCTAGTGCTCTTGTTACTATTTTGTCATCTCCAGATTTTACCCATCCATATTGTTTGTTGTTTCCATCCTCTACATGGAATTCTAATCCTTCTGGAATATAATCTGTTACTTCTGTTGCATATCCTGGAATTTCTCCTTCGTTTGTTACTCTTATTTTGTATACAAATTTAACAACAGTTTTATTTAATTTTTTCTTGTCTAATTCTACTTTTGCTATTGGTTCTGGTTCGTTGTTGTTTCTTATTCCTTCTCCAGTGCTTTCTGTTAAGCCTTTATTTGGTTTAAATCCAGTATTTGTTGTAGTTGTTTTTCCATCTACTGTTACTACTGATTGTGTTACCCATTTTAATAAGCTTAAATCAAAGATTGGTATACGTACTTTTTCTATATCTTCGTCATCTTCATCTTGCCATTCGTTTGGTGTTGAATCCTCGTCATCCCCACTATCTTCTGTAATTTGTGCTTGATTTATTATTACACTATCTTTATCAAAGTCTTTTGGTTCTTTTATTGTAAATACTACTTTTACGTCTGCATAACTTAATGTTTTTGTTTCTGGGTCAAATGCTTTTATTAATGTTTTTTCTAAGTATCTTGTTCTTATCATTGTTGCTTCTTCTGCTTTTGTTGTTATAACATATTTTTTACCATTATATTCTATAATGTCTTCTTTAGCAATGTTTTCATCGCCTTCTGTCATTTCTCTATACATTACCCAACCATATGCTTTGTTTGTTGCATCATCTGCTTCAAATACTAATCCATTAGGTATATCATCTGAAACTTCATATGCATATCCATCTTCTGAGCCTTCATTGTAAACTCTTATTGTATATTCTACTTTGCTTCCGTTTTTTACCCATAATGGATCTTTTGGATGATTATATGTTGCTGTATGTTCTTTTTTGCCATTTCTATCATATGTTCCATCTATTAATGTACTTACATCTGGCACTGGTTCTCTTGATGCTTCTGGTGCTTCTCCATCTACTTTTGTTATAAATTTACGAAGTGCTAAATCAAAATATTTTAATTGTAATTGTTCAAAATCGTCGTCATCTTGTTCACCTGGTGTATATCCATTTTCTTCTTTGCCTGGTGTATGTTTATCATCTTCATAAACATTTTTTGGCTCAGAATCTCTGTCATCACCTTTTTGTTCTATTTTGTTTCCATCTTCATCATATTCTTCTGTTATTTCTGCAACGTTCTTTAATATTCCTTTATATGTGTTTTCTTTTAAAACTATACATGTTATTTCAACTTCTTGATAGAATAATCCATCTTTTTCATCATTTGTACTTTGTTGCCATAAGTCTTCATCAGCTTTTTGTGATTTATATGCTTTAATTAATTTTTCTTTTAATGCTTTTGTTGATATTGCTGCTCTTTCGCCTGTTACTATTTGTATTTGGCTATAATCTGTTGGCACTTCACCTGTTATTGGATCTTTAAAGTCCTCTAGTTTTATTTTATCTTTGTTTATTTCTGATTCGTCTTTATAGAAACCATTTTCTCCAACTAAGTTCTTTATTTCAATTCCCTCTGGCAATACTTCTTTTCCTGTTGCTTCATCTGTTGTTTTTGGTATTGACCAAATGCTGTTATTTGTATAGTTAGGTAAGAAACCTAGTCCTTCTGGCAAGTAGTCTGTTACTTCTGTTGCATATCCATTTCTATCGCCTTCATTATATACCCTTATTTTATATGTAACTATATCTCCTTTCCTTACTGTTACAGCATCTTTAGGATGAACATATTCTGCTGTTGTTATTTTCTTTCCTGTTGTCGAATCTATTGTATTTAGCTTACTTGTATTTATTTTTGGTGTTCTATCTTTTTCATCTTTTAATTCTGTTCCATTTAGTTTTGTTATAAATTTACGAAGTGATAAGTCAAAAGGTGTTCCTTTTATAATTATTTTCTCAAAATCATCATCATCTTCTTGACCTTTATAATGATATTTAGAATCTGTTAAATCATTTTTATTTTCTTCGTTTCCTTTATATCCTGGTAATGGCTCTAATAAATCTTCTGCTGTTGGCTCAGTAAAGTTTTCTGGTTTAGAATCTCTATCTTTAATTTTTTCTTCTTGTGGTCTTGGTGCTGATGTATAGTCCATTGTTGCAATATTTGTTAAAACCATATCATTTGCTGAAGTTTCTGCAGAAACTTTGAATTTAATATCTATTGATTTACTATCTAGTTTTTCTCCGTCAAATGGATTTAAGCCAAATAAATATGGTTGTAGTCCTGTTTCTCCTTGTGCTGGAATCTTAGATATTGTAATTGTATTTTTTTCCTTATTTATACTATATATATATTCTTTACCTTCTAATTCTTCTGCTGTGTATTCACCTGAAGTTTTAGCTTCTATAAACTCTGGATTTGATTTTGCATCAAATTCTAACCCTTGAGGTAAATAATCTGTTATAGAATATACATAACCTTCTATATCGCCTTCATTATATACTGTAAATCTGTATGTTACTATATCTTCTGTTTTTACTTCAACTGGATACTTTTTATGCTTATAGTCTGCTGTTGTTGCTTCGCCACTTGCTAGTTTAGTTATATCTATATCTGGTACTCTAGTATCTTCTAGTTTTGTACCATTAACTTCTGTTATATATTTTCTTAATGCCAAGTCAAATGTTTTCCCTGGTAAAACTAAATCTTCATAGTCATCATCATCTTCTTGATATGTGCTATTGTCTGTTGGTGGAGTGTAATCATCTAAATTTGGTTTTTCTGGTACAGAATCATCATCATCCCCACTATCAGCTGTTATTGCTGCTATATTTCTTAGGTTTTGCTCTACTCCACTTGCTATTGCTACAACTTTACATTCTACTTCTAAATCTGCATAATATAATCCGCCTTCGCCTTTTTCTGCTTTTTGCCAAATTCCTTCTGTTGTTTCTGATGTTTTTGCTTTATCAAATGCTTTTATAGTTGTATCTTTTAAATAGTTAGATGTTATTGGTGTCACTTTTGAACCATCTTTTAATGTTATTTGTTCTCCTGTTTTCCATCCATATTTAGTATTTATTGCGCTTCCAGCCACTAACTCTAGGCCTGCTGGCAAGTAATCTGTTACTTCTGTTGCTGTTCCATCTACCTGTCCCTCATTATACACTCTTATTTTATATGTAACTATATCTCCTGTTTCTACTTTTTGTTTGTCTTTTGGATGAGTGTATGTTGCTGTATACTCTACCTCTCCTGTTCTATCATCTTTAATACCATTTATTAAAGTTGTTGTATCTACTCTTGGTGTTCTATCTGCAACTTCTATATTTTTTTCTGCACGTTTAATTGCTGTTATAAATTTACGTAGTGCTAAATCAAATCTTTTTGGTACTTCTGTTGATATTTCATCTTCTGCCTCTGCTTTATCTCTTTTTATTTCAATTACCGCTTGGTCATTTCCTGTAGCATACAAGAAATTTGCTGTTGCCCATTTTCCTGTTTTTGATACTTTTAGTGAAAATTTTGAGCAGTCTATATCAACAAATTCCATTGCTGATTTATATAATTTAATATAATATTCATTATTATATGTAACTTTTTCTAATTCAACTTTATTTCCTGTTGAATTTATAACATCAAAAATTTGCATTCTTTTTAATGTATCTTCTGTTTGTTCAAAATAGAAGTATTGATTAACAATATTTCCTTTCCCGTCTTTTAATGCTAATTCAAAATCGTTGTATCTTGCATCATTTGTTGTAATTTTAAATGGTCCTATTAGATAATAGTTTTCATATGGATTTGGCTTTGTTCCTGTACTACTTTTATCTTCTACTCCAAATTTTATATTTTTATCAAATTCTATATTTACACTATCACTATTAGTTGTTTCTCTTATTGTGCTAGTTGAATCTGAGCCTTCTTTTAATGCTCCTTCTATAAAATATTGATATATTCTGTTTAAATAGTTTGCCCTTCTTGTTCCAAACACATCATTACTTTCATTTATAGCTAGCCAATTAACTGGTGTTGGATTTGTTGTTGATACTGATTCATTTTTTCCGTTTTCATCATAATTTGCAAAATACCAAAAAGCTAACTGTTGAATTACTTCTAAATCATCATCTGTTATCATCCCTTGGTTTACTTTTGCAATTCCTATTTTTGTTAGTAATTCTGTTTTATATTCTTGTGCATTGTATTTATCTGTACTTACTGGTAAATATGCATTATCTGCTATCCATAGCATTGCATTATATATGTTAACATTGTTATATGTTTTCTCATTAAAAGTAATGTTCTCTGTTCTATCTAGGTTAATATTATATAATTCTTTATACTTGGCAATTACCTCATTAGCATTAGATTTCATATTTTCTATTACTGTATATTTTGTTGAGTTTGCAGAACTATTGTCACCAAATTCCACACTACCAAAGCCCTTTCCTCCTCTTATACAATAAAAGCTATCTTCGAATTTTTTATATGGAGTTTCTAATTCTCTTTTATTATAATCAAATATCTTTACTATTGAATACTTAAATTCTTGACCATCTTTATGTCTAGCGAAGGTATATTCTTCATCGTCTATGTTATTATCTCCATTATCATCACTATATGGTCTTGTTCTTTGATATGTAAGGTCCCTTTTTTCTTCTGCTGCATATATCGCATTTGGGTTTAGTACCGCTATTGAAATCAAAGCTACTATTAATGCCATTAATAAAATCTTAATCCTTTTCATAATTTACCTTCCTTCTTACAAAATACTAACTATATATATTATAAATTTTTTTAAAATTAAATCAATACCTCTTTTTTAGGCATTTTTCTTTTGTAAAAAAACGTTCTTTAAGCCTTTACGGAAGCCATTTTTTAGAGTTTTGTTTTTTATTAGCATTAAATATTACATTTTCATGACATTTTTTTATGTGTATAATAATTTTTTCATTTTCTTGTTCTTTTGGCTTATTTCCGTAGTTATACAGCCTTTTTATATGTATAAAAATCCCTTTAGTATTTTTACTAAAGTAAGCATGCTTTTAAACGCCATATCCAATAATACATACTAATTATACAATATTTTAAGTTATTTATCAACACATTATGTAAAAAAGATTTTAGCAATTAAATCCAGTTTTTTCTATTGACTTTTTTATATAAATTTGCTATTATAGTTATGCTTTAATTTTTGCGGGAATAGCTCAGTTGATAGAGCGCTGCCTTGCCAAGGCAGAGGTCGCGGGTTTGAGCCCCGTTTCCCGCTCCAGATTTTTAGTTGTTCACTATTAACTTTTTTATTGTTATTTGGTACTATTTTAATTAAAAGTGAATAAATTATATCATATCTTAAATATTCGGCGACATAGCCAAGTGGTAAGGCACGAGTCTGCAAAACTCTGATTCCCCGGTTCGAATCCGGGTGTCGCCTCCAAAAAATAAAGACTTTAAAAGTCTTTATTTTTTTACTTATGCAATTAATTGCATATATACATTCTTAAAATTTCCTATTAATTCTATAAAGTAATATCTTGCACTTTTTTTATTTACTATATTTTTTGTGATTATATCTATACTTTCCACATTACTATCGCCAATTTGTAGTGTGACTTTTCCAATTTTAGTGTTTTCTTCTACTGGTGCTTCTAAATATTTTAAAGAATTTATACTTATTCTTATATTATCAATTTCTTCTTTTTTTATTGGATATAATTTATATTTAAAATTTCCTAAACCTAATTTTACACTTTGCTTTTCACCTTTATTTACAATAATCCTATTCGCATTTACTTTTTTCCATTTTTCAAATTCCTTATTAACCAATTCTTCTAGATTTACTATTTCATAGTTTTTATATATGTACTCTATTAAATTGATAGAATCTTTTGTCCTTGTTTTTTTAGTATCGGCTCCTAGTACAACTGTTATAATATTAAATCCATTTCTTGTTACCGATGTTACTAGGCATCTTCCTGCACCATTTGTAAATCCCGTCTTCACTCCATTCACTCCATCTAAATATCCAAGCAACTCATTTGTATTTGTTATTGTTTTTATATTTCCATTTATATTTACATTATGCACTTTAGTACTTACAACCTCTGAAATTTTTTGAATATTTAATGCATAATCGGCAATTAACGCAAGCTCATATGCAGTTGTATAATGTTTCTCCTCATCTAATCCATGTGGAGTTATAAAATGAGTATGTTTTAAATTTAATTCTTGTGCTTTTTTATTCATTAAATCTGCAAAATTTTCTACACTTTTCGCAGTGCTTACGGCTATTTGAATTGCAGCATCATTTCCGTGAGCAAAGCATTAACCCATATAATAAATCTTCTTTTGTTATTTTGTCTCCTGTTTTTAGTCCTAACCTTGAGCCCCCTATGTTTGCAGCTTGTTTGCAAACTTCTACTTCTTCATTTAAGTTTTTATTGTTTTCTACAAATACTATTGCTGTCATTATTTTTGTTGTGCTTGCCATTGGAACTTCTTTGTCATAATTTTTACCATATAATATTGTTTTTGAATTTCTATCAAAAGCAATTGCACTTCTTGATAAAATGCTTGGTTCTTTTGAAACATTTGTAGAAACATTTTCTATTTCTTCCTTTAACCATACATAGTCTGTTTCTTCTTCTATCTCGTACGCAAATACGCTTACATTAACACACATTAATGCAATTATAAATCCAATTATTATTTTTTTTATATTATTCAATAAAATCACCTTTTAAATTTTATTAAATAAAGCATTAAAAATGCATAATTTAGTTTTATTTTCCTATAAACATTTGCACATATATTTTTCCATATTTTGGGCTTTTTACTACACCTATCCCCGTATAATTAAAACTACTATTTAAAATATTTGCTCTATGCCCTTCTGAATTCATCCACGCATTTACAGCCCCACTGTTGCTAGAATTTCCTGCAATGTTTTCTCCTGCTGTTTTATAACTTATTCCATAGCTTTTTAGCATATCAAATGGTGAACCATAAATTGGTGAAGTGTGAGAAAAGTAACTATTATCGACCATATCTTGTGCCTTTATTCTTGCAACATTTTGTACCTCGTCATTTATTTTTAATGCAGATAAACCATTAGCAACCCTTTTTTCATTAATTAAATCAAATACCTCTTGTTCATCAGCTGTAAGTTCACTTTTGGTAGTATTGTTTGCATTTGGCTTTGTTGTGTTAGAATTATTCCCAGCACTTCCGAGTATTAGGATATATTAGTTTAATATATTTACTGCTAACTGCTCCAATATAATCATTATCCGTTTGTACAATATACCAATCTCCTATTTTTGCAAACAAGCGTATATATTGGTTTTTATACACTTTTGTTATTACTCCAAAGTTAGTACCGTGGTCCTTGTCTTACATTTAGTGTTGTTGCAGTAACAAAACCTGTTGGTGTGCTTACTGTTTGATAGTTTTTCATTGCTAAACTGCTTGTAAATATACCTGCTATCAAGAAAAAAATCATTACACATAAAATTAATTTTGACTTTAATTTCATAAAAAATCAACTCCTATTAATAGTTTTAGCTATTATTAGGAGTTTATGCAAAAATTTTGGTTTAGCTTAAAATAGTTTTTTAATTTAAAATTTATTCGCCTCTTTTTCTTGTTCCTTCGTCTGGTGTTTTTCCTCCTTGTTCTCTTTCTCCTGATTCTCTTTCTGCTCTGTTCACTGCTTCCTCATATGTCATTGAATCATTTTCTTCTAATAATTTCATTATTCTTTCTGCCTTTTGGTCTATTTTTTCTTCTATATAGTCAAGATATCCCGGCATTGCACCTTTCATTTTTTCCTTTATTCCTAATCTTTCATATAAATCTTCTTTTATTTCTTCTTTTGTAACTTCTCTATTCTGTCTCTCGTTTCCCTCTATTTCATATGTTTGTACTCCTTTTTCTTTTGAAGGAACTCCTCTTTTATCTAAATCATCTGCTTTTTCAAAAGCTTTTGCTTTGCCTGACAAATCTTGACTAGAATTGTTTCTTCTATCCAAAAATTCTCTTGCATCTGCAGATTCTTGTATAGTATTTTTTCTTTCTGCTTCTGGTACTTTAATTCCCCAATAGTTTTTTTCGTCTCCCGCTTGTTGTCTACAATAAATAAGCTCACTTTGGCCGTGCTCATTTCTTGTTATAGCATATGCTGTCTGAGAATCAATTTTGTATACAGCAAGTGGTTTTATTTCTTCTATTTTTTCTCCACTTAACTTTTTGATTGTAATGTCTGGATTCTTCCCCCCTGTTTGTTTACTTTGTTCATTTTCTATTTCTTCCTTTTTTCCGTCCTTGTCTTTTCCTATTGCTTTCCAAGAATATGGATCTTTTCCTCTTATCATGTATATATCTTTATATTTTTTATCAAAATTTGCAGCATTAGCAAAAGTGTCATGCTCGGTTACTTTTTCTCCTTCATCTCTTTTTATATGTATAACATCTTTTGAATTAATATTATATTTTTCTGCAATTTCTTCTCTATCCTCTTCTTTGTCATCTTCTAAATCTGGTTTTTCCTCTTCGTCTTTTTCATTTTCGTCCTTTTCTTCATCATCTGGATTTTCTTTTTCTTTTTCCTGTTCGTCATCTTCTTTTTGTTTATCTTTTTCTAGTTCTTTTAAATATTCTATATCGGGAAGTCCTAAGTCTTCATATTTGGCAACAGGATTTTTTTTGTCTTCTAATTTTTGTTTTACATTCTCCAAACCATTTATATCATAAGAGAATTGTTTATTTTCATCTATTGTTGCAATATTTTCACCAAGCAAACTAATATTGTATACTTCTTTTTCTTTTTTTACATTTATATTAATATCTGCTGCTTCTCCCTCTAATGTAACTGTTGCTTCGTCATGTTCCATCTCATTTATTATCTGTGTAAGTATTTCCTCAAATTTAGCTTTAACTTGTTCTTCTTTTGCAAAATCTTTTCCTTCCATTGCTTCATTTTCTGCCATATTAAGACCTCCTTTTAATCTACATTAAATGACATTTCAAAATCTGTACCATCATTTAGTTTTACTATAAATGTTTTTGTTGTACTTTCTGTCTGATTTTCCTTGTTCGTTATTTTTACTTTATACTTATATAGTCCGCTTTGTTCTTCAAAACTTTCATAAGACACTTCATTTTTTGCATATAAAGTAGATTCTATATACTTTTCAAAGTCTTGTACAGTTTTAAAATAATTTGTTTTAAAGCCAGTTGACAAGCAGTTATATGCATAGTTATAGTCATATGAATTTATAGCATCAATAAATTTTTGTATATTTAAAACAACTTTTCCTTGTTCATTTGTCGAGTTATATTTCTCTAAGAATTCTGGTAAATCTAATGTGTAAGTATCTAACATTATTGAATAATCCATAACACCGCTTTCATTAAATATATAGTAACGTCCCTCTATGTCTATACACACATATTCAGTATATTCATCGCGGTCATATGACTGACTTTTACTTATTACTGCATTTTCTAAATCTGCTTTCTTAATGTATTCTAAATATTTATTTATGTTTTCAAATCTTTTTTCCCTATATTCTTTATTTAGCAAGTAATACGAAGCTTCTTTATCATTCTTTAGATATTCTTGATATGTACTGAAATATCTATCAGCCATTGTATTTTTTGGAATTGGAACCATTTTATAAGTATTATCTTTTTTATTTGAAACTTCTTTAACTGTTGCACTATATGAATCACCAATGCTTAATTTGTCATAACCTTTTTCTTTCATATATATATATGGAATCACTTGAAATGTCATATTAACTGGATCTAGTTGCACCATTAATCTTGTTTCATACTTCTTCTTATTATTCAAATTGTAATAGAATATTTCCATAAAATATGTATTTATTAAATCGTTTTCTTCTGAAAAATATATTTTATTTATTATAAATTCATAATTGTCCGTGTATTCAATTGATTCATCAGGCACATTAGACAATACATTATTAACATTAATCTTATTTTCTTTTATATAATCATTAGAAATAAAATTCATTAGTTTTGCGTTGTCATTCGTTCCTATTGCAGTCAAATATGCTTTCACTATATTTTTAACTGCAAAAAACATATTTCTATCATCTACTTTTTTTATAATACATGGATTATCAATTGTAATATAATTTGATTTTCCTTCTCCTTCATATATACTTTTTTCTTCCTTTTTCTTAAAAAGTCCTATTATACAGATTAACAAAATAATAGTTATCATTAATATTATAATTGTAAACTTTATAAACTTTTTCATTATATTTCTCCCATTTTAATTTTACATAAGTCCACCTTTACTTGGGAATGCTCCTCCTGTCAAATCAATTCCTCCATTCCATCCCCAGCACATGCCATCATATTTTTTTATCCAGTCTTGTAAATCGTCTATTTTTAAATACCCAATATTATGAGCAACTAGTCCATCACCAATATAAATTCCAACATGTCCTGCTGAGTCATACTGATTAGCATACTTATATGCATAACCATATACAGTTGCACCTAATTGTATTGTATTCCAATCTTTAGATACTCCCCACTTTCTTCCCGCTAAAACTGCCGTATTTGCCGAGATTCTACGTCCACCATTAACGCCTGCTTTTGCATATACATCTGCTACCCATCCTTGGCAATAGCCCTTATTAGTTTGTATACCATATTGTGTAGAATTCATTGCTATCTCAGCTACTTTCTTTTGCATATCGTTTCCATCGCTTGTAAATGTATATACAGATTCTCCAATGCTTTCATACATTCCTACTATATACTTTGATATTTGATCTATCCATGCATCTGGTGGCTGGCAATATTTATTTCCTATTGTTTCTACAGTATAATTTCCAGCTTTAAAATAATATTTACTCTCAGCAATAAGTTCCCCCAAGTCTTTTGTTGCTTCATTAAAATTAGGATATTTTTTCCATTCTGTACCATTTCTATCTTTGTAAGAAGCCCCGTTATAGCTTCCTTTAATACTTGCCCAGTTATATGTTTCTCTATCTATTAAGTTCCAGCCGGTTCCTCCACTAGACTCTTTTTGAATTATTGCCATTGCAAATATTGCATTTACCTTATACGTATCTTGTATATAAACAAGGTCATCTACTACTCCTAAGAAATTTTCTTTTGCTTCTTTACGCTTGAAATAGTTGTTTATTACATCTGTTATTTGTTGTTTGTTAAGCTCTTTTAATGCTTGTGGTTCATCTACTTTTACAACCATACTGCCTCGTATACTCATTATTGAAGTAAAATCACCTAAAGAATATATCTCTTTAATTCCTTCAATATCATATTCACTGTCTCTTCCATAATATGAATCCAATAAATACATTATTATTGTAGAAAAATTTGGATCATATTCATCTATCATCTCTTCTAACCATCCTGGCGTGCTAGCCATATTTCCTTTTGCTTTTGGGCTCTCATCATATGCTTTTAAAAATTTCTGGTCCTTCTTATCATAAAGTTCTTGACTTACCTTTGAATTTTCTTCATCCAATTCATACTTAGTTTTTATACTTCCAGAAGCTATTGAACTTTCAGTGTCTGTTCTTTTATATCTAATCGTAATTTGGTCATAATCTACATCTATAGCTGGTGTAGAGCCTTTAAACTCCCACACTCCAGCTGCATTTTTCACATATGAAAATGTATTTCTTCCCGAATCAACAAGTGTTAAACTACTGCTAGTTATGCCTGATACAGTTATAATTGTAAATCCTGTTGACGGATTTTTTGTACTTGTACCATAAAACCTTCTGCCATTACCATCAATAATCTGATTTATCTGTTGATTATATTCAATTTTTATTGTATTTGGATTACCTAGTACAATTGACACTATTGGATGAGGTTGTGTTGCTACTTGTGAATTCGCCTGTTGCTCTGTTTTTTGTCTTGCTATTTCTTCTATTCTTTGTTTATTATTATTATAATACTCTTCCAAGTAACCACTTTTTATATATTTTGGTATATTTGCTCTCTTACTGCTTTTTGTTTCACTATATTTATACGTATCTTCTACTCTGCTTGCTGATTGCTCTAAATTTTCTATTGTTACTTTTTTATCTATAGTTTTTTCTGCTTTCATAAACCATGTATCAGCATCTGTTATACCATATTTATATGTGTTATCTTTAAGTATTATATCTTGCTTTACCGTATAGCTTGGCTGATTATTTGTAAAATTTATATTCTTATATGTACAATCATGTATATCTTTCGGTGGAGTTACTCCAGAAAATCCACTTAGATTATCTATAACATCACTAGAAGTGTCGCAACTCGAATCACCTGATAAGAATTTATATTCCTCTATTATGCTTCTGTTACCGCTTACAGGTGCACACATACGAATATATTGATAATTTCTTATTGTCTCATAATAATTTGTAACATAAGTTTTTTTTGTTTCTGTCATTTCTTCTGCAATTGTAACCTCTATATTTGCACTAAAAGCTAAATTTGCTACCTTCTCCACAAATTCGGTATCTTCTGAATTTACTAATAATGCTGTTAATACTTCAAATGGAAGTGTATATTTACTTACCAATGGTTTATAATCTACTACCATTTCTGATAAAGTATAACTTTCCGAATTTTGAAATGTATCAGTTCCTTTATATGGATTTTCTATATTTCCATCCTCAAGTGTATATGTTGTTTTATTATACCCCCATGTTGCGATTACTAAATTTCCCTCATCATTAATTGAAAAATATCCTTTTACCTTATCATAATCATTAGTTTCTAATTTTTTCTTAAAGTCCTCGTATTTGATATATTCTAATACTATTGAATTATCTAAATCTGATGTGTTTACCCTTTTTATATGTATTGTTCCAAGTATCTGATTGTTTTTTGATGCTTCTTCTATTTCAGAATCTGACAATGTTTTATATTTCTTAGTAGCTGAATCATACATTTGATCTCTACTTCTTAAATCCACATATTGAGTTGCTATTTCAGCTTTTAATAAATATGGCATTAATTCTATTTCTTTATCTGAAAAATCATTTTCATCAAATCCATATAATATTAATAATTGTTTAAGTAATTCGTCTTGCGACATTCCATTTATGTCTACTCCTGCATCTGTCAATTTTTTCTTTAACTCATCATTTATACTAATATCCCAAGTGCCATTATTTTTATTAAGTGTTACTATGCCAGAAGAATAACCTGTTCCCGATCCTAAAGCTTCTGCTTTAGCTGTTTTAGCCATATCCCAATTTCTATAATTTATTATGTATAAAAATCCTCCAATCAAAACAATAACTACTGGGACTAATATAAGAACAAGCAAAATAATTTTTAGAGGCGTAGGTAACTTCATGAAAATTTTTATTGTTTTTTTTGCTTTTTCTGCTCTTTCTCTGCTTCTTTTTAATTCATTTTTTGATTTTTCTAGAAAGCCCTTTTCCTGTTTTTTTTGCTCTTCTTCTGGATCCATTGTAACACCTCCTTTGTTTTGTAATTTATATTTCTATTTCTATTTGTGCAAACTGATTATTTCCATTATTTAAATACTCTTGATAATTTAAAACTATATTTGTAAAATTTATTGATTTTACTACTTTTTGTGGATTATATGCTTTGTTAAATTTAATACTCACCGTTTGCATCGTTCCACTTTTTATAGTTAAATCATCTATAGATAATTCATTTAAAAATGCAACATAATTCTGATTCTTTATATCTGTCAAATACACTGTTCTTGTATTTTTCTTACTGTCTAATAATATATCGTTTTGAGTATTGTTTTTTATTTTTAAAATATATATTTCATAATCAATATAATTTTTTCTTTCTGCTATATAAATTTCTACTCCATTTTGTTTTTTTGTTTTATTAACTTCTTCTTTTCCTATGTAATTGTTTATATTTAATTTATACTCATCATTCTCTTTTACTATTGTGTAATAGTCTTGAATACTCATATCATCTTTATTCCCACCTGTTGATAATAAATCCTCTGTAATTTTTATACTATAAGTATAAGAGTTGTCTGTATTTATCCATGCTCTTTTGTCACATAGCCTATATGTTGTAAATATTTTTTCAACATAATTATTTTTAAATTCTTCTTCTGTTGGATATAGTGTTTCTTTGCAATCAGTTGAAAGTAAATTATATGCTGAGCTTATTTCTTTCTCATTACAAAATTTTATAAAATTATCTATAATTTCTGTTGACTCACTTGCAACTTCTTTTGGTACATCTGTTCCAGATATTATTGAATAATTCTTATTACTATAAGTAGTAGTACTAATATTAGTACTACTACTCCTATCTTTTGTACTATTTTTCAAAGAGTTATTTAATGTTTTTATTACTCCAAATATTAATATTATAACAACAATTGTTATCCATATAGCATGTCTATTTTTGTTATAAAATCCAATTATACTGTTCAC
>ULMK01031233.1_pt1 | contig 14816 bp, 9 predicted proteins | sample 1951621 | NCBI WGS metagenome assembly ULMK01 (sample SAMEA4835547, study PRJEB28245) | human gut metagenome | biome: gut microbiome; material: fecal sample | place: Denmark | collected 2008
CGCTCGTCAGGTAAACGTTCCCCGTCTTGTTGTGTTCTTGAACAAGTGCGACATGGTTGAGGATGAAGAAATGCTCGAGCTCGTAGAAATGGAAATGAGGGAGCTCCTTGCAGCTTATAACTTCGAAGAGGATACTCCTATCATCCGCGGTTCTGCTCTTGGTGCTCTCAATGGCGTTGCTAAGTGGGAAGATTCTGTAATGGAACTCATGAATGCAGTTGATAACTGGATTCAGGAACCCCAGCGCGATAAGGATAAACCCTTCTTGATGCCTGTTGAAGACGTGTTCTCAATCACTGGTCGTGGTACTGTTGCTACTGGCCGTGTTGAAACCGGTGTTGTTAAGGTAGGTGATGAAGTTCAGATCCTCGGCCTTGGTGAAGATAAGAAGTCAGTTGTAACTGGCGTTGAAATGTTCCGTAAGCTCCTCGATCAGGGTGAAGCTGGTGACAACGTAGGTCTCCTCCTCCGCGGTATCGACAAGCAGGAAATCAAGCGTGGTATGGTTATCACTCACCCGGGTGTAATCACTCCGCACAAGAAATTCAAGGCTTCTATCTACGTATTGAAGAAAGAGGAAGGTGGTCGTCACACTCCGTTCGGCAACAAGTATCGTCCTCAGTTCTACCTCCGTACCATGGACTGCACCGGTGAGATTCACCTCCCCGAAGGCACTGAAATGGTAATGCCTGGTGATAACGTAGAGATTACTGTAGAACTTATCTACTCTGTTGCTATCAACGTAGGTCTCCGTTTCGCTATCCGTGAAGGTGGTCGTACGGTAGGTTCTGGTCAGATCACTGAGATTCTCGACTAATACGAATCTCTTTAGGCTAAGCCTATACAATACTAAATAGGTTCTTACTCTACAGGGTAAGACCTATTTTTACGGGAATAGCTCAGTTGGTAGAGCACTGGTCTCCAAAACCAGGTGTCGGGAGTTCGAGCCTCTCTTCCCGTGCTAATCGATAAACGTATGTTCAAGAAATTCACTGCATATTGCAAAGATTCATACGACGAATTATCTCATAGAACCACATGGCCTACTCGACAGGAGTTGACTCACAGCGCGATTGTTGTGCTCACAGCTTCCATCGTCATAGCACTCGTGGTGTTCCTTATGGATACGGTATTCGAGTCAATCATGCAATTAATCTATCCTCAAATTTAATCTGATATGGCAGCAGAAATGGCATGGTACGTGCTTCGCGCCGTCAGTGGTAAAGAAGGAAAGGTTAAAGAGTATATTGATGCTGAAATTAAGAATGGCCGCCTCGGCGGTCATGTTTCGCAGGTACTCATTCCTACCGAGAAGGTAAAGCAAGTACAAGGCAACAAACAAGTTGTTAAGGAACGTCTATATCTTCCCGGATATGTTCTTGTAGAGGCACGATTAGTTGGTGAAACCGTTCATGAGTTGCGCAGCACGCCTAACGTGTTGGGCTTTTTGGGCGGCATGGATAACCCTACTCCCCTCCGCGAGAGTGAGGTTAACCGTATTCTTGGTAAGGTAGATGAGCTGGAGGATGAACCTCAAGTTCTTGAAATACCTTACGTGGTAGGCGACAGTGTTAAGGTTACAGATGGTCCTTTTAGCGGATTCAGCGGTGTCATCGAAAAGGTGGACGAGGAAAAACGCAAGGTCACTGTAGTCGTTAAGGTCTTCGGTAGAAATACTGGCTTGGACCTCGGTTTTATGCAGATAGAAAAGGAATAAGGTATTTGTTACGTGCTTGATTCCTACGTCAAATTAAATTCAATATAAATAATAACAATGGCTAAAGAAGTTGCTGGATTAATCAAATTACAGATTAAGGGCGGCGCTGCAAATCCATCACCTCCCGTAGGTCCTGCTTTGGGTTCTAAGGGTATCAACATCATGGATTTCTGCAAGCAGTTCAACGCCAGAACTCAGGACAAGGCTGGTAAGGTATTACCGGTTGTCATTACTTACTATAATGACAAGTCTTTCTCTTTCGTAGTCAAGACTCCTCCTGTGGCAATTCAACTACTGGAAGCAGCCAAAAAGAAGAGCGGATCTGCCGCACCTAACCGTAATAAGATCGCTGAGATTACTTGGGATCAGGTTAAGGCTATTGCAGAAGATAAGATGCCCGACTTGAACTGCTTCACTGTTGAAAGTGCAATGCGTTTGGTTGCAGGTACTGCCCGCAGCATGGGTATCTCAGTAAAGGGTGACTTTCCCTGTGAATAATTTAAACTTCAACTAACATGAGTAAACTGACAAAGAATCAAAAGTCGGTCGCTGACAAGATTGAAGCGGGGAAGGCATACACGTTGAAAGAAGCTGCATCTTTGGTAAAGGAAATTACCACTACCAAGTTCGATGCTTCTGTCGATATTGACGTACGTCTGGGCGTTGACCCGCGTAAGGCTAACCAGATGGTTCGTGGCGTTGTGTCACTTCCTAATGGTACTGGTAAGCAAGTTCGCGTTCTCTGCCTCTGTACGCCCGATGCTGAAGCTGCTGCTAAAGAAGCAGGCGCTGACTATGTAGGTCTCGATGAATATATCGAGAAAATTAAGGGTGGCTGGACTGACATCGATGTAATCATTACGATGCCTGCCATCATGGGTAAGATTGGTGCCCTGGGTCGTGTGCTCGGTCCCCGTGGATTGATGCCTAACCCTAAGAGTGGTACTGTTACTATGGACGTTGCTAAGGCTGTCCGTGAGGTTAAGCAGGGTAAGATCGATTTCAAGGTTGACAAGACCGGTATCGTTCATACTTCAATTGGTAAGGTTTCTTTCACTCCCGAACAAATCTTCGGTAATGCTAAGGAATTCATCGCTACTATCATCAAGCTGAAACCGACGGCTGCTAAGGGTACATATATCAAGAGTATTTATCTTTCCTCTACCATGAGCAAGGGTATCAAGATTGATCCTAAATCAGTAGAAGAAATCTAAACTAATTTGCGAATATGAAGAAGGAAGATAAAGCTATCATCATCGAGCAACTCGGTGAGAAACTCAAGGAATATGCACACTTCTACCTCGTTGACGTAACGGGCATGAACGCAGAAGCTACTTCTGCTCTCCGTCGCAAGTGCTTCGGCGCTGAAATCAAGATGGTAGTTGTTAAGAACACCCTGCTGCACAAGGCTTTCGAAGCTTCAGAGATTGATTACTCTCCTCTCTATGGCTGCTTGAAAGGTACAACTGCAGTATTCTTCTGCCAGACTGCTAACGCTCCCGCTAAATTGATCAAGGAAGTTAGCAAAGATGGTATCCCCGGCTTAAAGGCTGCTTATGCTGAGGAAGGCTTCTATGTAGGTGCCGACCAGCTCGAGACCCTTTGCGCTATCAAGAGCAAGAACGAGGTTATCGCCGAAATCGTTGCTCTTCTCCAGTCTCCTGCAAAGAATGTTATCTCTGCCCTCCAAGGCGCAGGACAGACTATTCACGGTGTGCTTAAGACTTTGGGCGAACGTCCCGAATAATTTAAATTGGTCCAGACACCGAACCCTACAATTAACTTAGAAACAAAACAAAAAAATACATTACACAAATGGCAGATATCAAAGCTATCGCTGAAGAATTGGTAAATTTGACAGTGAAGGAAGTTAACGAGTTGGCAAATGTCCTCAAGGAAGAGTACGGAATTGAACCCGCTGCTGCAGCTGTTGCTGTTGCTGCTGCTGCTCCCGGTGCCGCTGCTGCTGCTGAGGAGAAGACCTCTTTCGACGTAGTTCTTAAGAGCGCTGGTGCCGCTAAGCTCCAGGTTGTTAAGGCTGTTAAGGAACACTGCGGTCTTGGCCTGAAGGAAGCTAAGGACATCGTAGATGGTGCTCCTAGCAAGGTTAAGGAAGGCGTTGCCAAGGAAGAAGCTGAAGCACTCAAGAAGGCTCTCGAAGAAGCTGGTGCTGAAGTAGAACTCGCCTAATAAAATCCTTATATAAGGAGTCGGTTATGGATCCTCTGGTAGAGGGTTCATAACCTTTTTGCGTCTATATGTCTTAGCTCATTCCCGATACATTGAAAATGCCGGTTTTATGCTGAATTTCAGCATTTATCGCCTCTTTTCAGGGCTGATGCGCCTTGTTTATGCGACTTGCCGGTGTTTGCGTGTTATTGCGATTGTTATTTTGCCCGCCGACTCATACTCGGCCGGGCTATTTGCGCGTAATGTGGCTAAGATTTTAGAACATTTAGTTTATAGGTTGATAAGTTTAAGTTTCATTTTACTTGTTGACTTTAGACTTACAATCTTTTAAACCATTGTTTATCCCCAACAATACGAACGAATGTCTTCCAGAGTAATAAACCAACGTGTAAACTTCGCGTCCGTAAAGAATCCGATGCCTTATCCCGATTTCTTGGACGTTCAGTTAAAGTCTTTCCAAGATTTTCTGCAGCTCGACACGCCCAGTGAATTGCGTAAGAACGACGGTCTGTACAAAGTTTTTGCTGAGAACTTCCCTATCGCTGATACTCGCAACAACTTTGTATTAGAGTTTATCGACTACTATATCGATGAACCTCGTTACAGCATTCAGGAATGTCTGGAGCGCGGATTGACTTACTGTGTGCCCCTCAAGGCAAAACTTAAACTTTATTGTACGGACCCTGATCATGAGGATTTCGATACCGTCGTACAGGATGTGTTCCTGGGTACGATTCCTTACATGACAAGCAACGGTACGTTTATTATCAACGGTGCTGAGCGTGTAGTTGTTTCGCAGCTTCACCGTTCGCCCGGTGTATTCTTCGGTTCAAGTATCCACGCTAACGGTACGCAGCTTTATTCTGCACGTATCATCCCGTTCAAGGGTTCGTGGATCGAATTTGCTACGGACATCAACAATGTGATGTATGCTTACATCGACCGTAAGAAAAAGTTGCCCGTAACTACTTTGTTGCGTGCCATCGGTTATGACACGGATAAGGACATTTTGCAGATCTTCAAGCTCGCCGAGGAAATCAAGGTGAACAAAACGAATCTGAAGAATGTTATCGGCCGCAAGTTGGCTGCCCGTGTGCTGAAGAGTACGCTCGAAGACTTCGTTGATGAGGATACCGGTGAAGTAGTTTCTATTGAACGTATTGAAATTGTGCTTGAGCGCGAAACGGTGATTGAGGAAGAGCACATTGAGCAAATCATTAACTCGGGTGAACAGAGCATTCTGATTCACAAAGAGGAGGCTTCTTCTTCTGATTACTCTATCATCTTCAATACGTTGCAAAAGGACCCCTCGAAGTCGGAAAAGGAAGCAGTAACGTTTATCTACCGTCAGCTGCGTAACTCTGACCCTGCTGATGATGCTTCGGCTCGCGAAGTTATCAACAACCTTTTCTTCTCTGAAAAGCGTTATGACTTGGGCGAGGTTGGTCGTTACCGTATCAATAAGAAGTTGAATCTTTCAACGGATATGGATGTGCGCGTGTTGACTCGCGAAGATATCATCGAGATTATCCAGTACTTGGTTGAGTTGATCAACTCTAAGGCTACTGTCGATGATATTGACCACTTGAGTAACCGTCGCGTACGTACGGTGGGCGAACAGCTCTCGAACCAGTTCTCAATCGGTTTGGCACGTATGAGCCGTACGATTCGTGAACGTATGAACGTGCGTGACAACGAAGTGTTTACGCCGACGGATTTGATCAATGCTAAGACTATCTCGAGCGTGATCAACTCGTTCTTCGGTACGAATGCCCTGTCGCAGTTCATGGACCAGACGAACCCCTTGGCTGAGGTTACGCACAAGCGTCGTTTGTCAGCCTTAGGTCCTGGCGGTCTGTCGCGTGAACGTGCCGGTTTCGAGGTGCGAGACGTACACTACACGCACTATGGTCGTTTGTGTCCTATCGAGTCGCCTGAAGGTCCGAACATTGGTTTGATTTCTTCGCTTTGTGTGTATGCGAAGATCGATGACCTCGGTTTCATCGAAACTCCGTACCGTAAGGTTGAGAATTCGGTTGTAAACCTGAACAACGAAAATGTTGTTTACCTTTCTGCTGAAGAAGAAGAGGGTAAGATTATCGGTCAGGGTAATGCTCCGCTGAATGACGATGGTACGTTTATCCGCGATAAAGTGAAGTGCCGTCAGGATGCCGATTATCCTGTGGTTCCCCCTTCAGAGGTTGAACTCATGGACGTGGCTCCGCAGCAGATTGCTTCAATCGCAGCTTCACTGATTCCCTTCCTTGAGCACGACGATGCTCACCGTGCGTTGATGGGATCGAACATGATGCGTCAGGCAGTTCCCCTTATCCGCAGTGAAGCACCTATCGTAGGTACGGGTATCGAAAAGCAGGTTTGCGAAGATTCACGTACGATGATTACGGCAGAAGGTGATGGTGTGATTGAATATGTAGATGCTACTACCATCCGTATTGCTTACGACCGTTCTGAAGATGAAGAGTTTGTTAGCTTCGATTCGAACGTAAAGGAATACCAGATTCCCAAGTTCCGCCGTACGAACCAGAATATGACCATTGACCTCCGTCCTATTTGCGATGCAGGTCAGATTGTGAAGAAGGGTGACATCCTTACTGAGGGTTATGCTACCGAAAACGGTGAGTTGGCTCTTGGCCGTAACCTCCTCGTGGCTTACATGCCTTGGAAGGGTTACAACTATGAGGATGCTATCGTATTGAATGAGCGTATTGTACGTGATGATATCCTTACTTCTGTTCACGTGGATGAGTTCTCGCTTGAAGTGCGTGAAACGAAGCGTGGTATGGAAGAATTTACCAACGACATCCCCAACGTAAGCGAAGATGCTACGAAGGATTTGGATGAAAATGGTATTGTGCGTATTGGTGCGCGTATCGCACCGGGCGATATCATGATTGGTAAAATTACGCCGAAGGGCGAAAGCGATCCGACGCCCGAAGAAAAACTTCTGCGTGCCATCTTTGGTGACAAGGCTGGTGACGTGAAGGATGCTTCGCTCAAGGCAAATCCCTCGCTGGCCGGTGTGGTTATCAACAAGCGCTTGTTTGCCCGCGTACAGAAATCGCGTAGCTCGAAGGCTGCTGACAAGATTACCTTGCAGAAGCTCGACGAAGAGTTCGACCGCGAAACGGGTGAATTGAAGACCATTCTGCTCGACAAACTGCTTACGCTTTGCGACGAGAAAACGTCGCTCGGCGTGAAGGACAATGTAGGCTCAGAGCTCATTGCCAAGGGCGCTACGTTTACCCGTCCGATGTTGGCAGCACTTGATTACACGGCTGTTGAACTCCGCGGTTGGACGGAAGACGAGCACACCAACAAGCTCATCCGTCAGCTCGTTATCAACTACTTGAAGAAGTTCAACCAACTCGATGCCATTCTGAAGCGTAAGAAGTTTGCGTTGACCATTGGTGACGACCTTCCTTCTGGTATCATTCAGCAGGCCAAGGTTTACATTGCCAAGAAGCGTAAGATTGGTGTCGGAGATAAGATGGCAGGTCGCCACGGTAACAAGGGTATCGTGTCGAAGATTGTGCGTCAGGAAGACATGCCGTTCCTCGAGGATGGTACGCCGGTCGACATCGTACTGAACCCGCTGGGTGTGCCTTCGCGTATGAACCTCGGTCAGATTTTCGAGGCCGTACTCGGTGCTGCCGGTCGCAAGTTGGGCGTTAAGTTTGCCACACCTATTTTCGATGGTGCCAAACTTGAAGACCTTTGCGAATGGACCGACAAGGCAGGCTTGCCCCGCTACTGTTCAACGCAGCTTTATGATGGTGGAACGGGTGAACCGTTCGACCAGAAGGCAACGGTGGGTGTGACTTACATGTTGAAACTCGGCCACATGGTTGAAGACAAGATGCACGCACGTTCTATTGGTCCGTACTCGCTCATTACGCAGCAGCCTCTCGGTGGTAAGGCACAGTTTGGTGGTCAGCGTTTCGGAGAAATGGAGGTCTGGGCAATCGAGGCATTCGGTGCTTCGCACGTACTCCAGGAAATCCTCACCATCAAGTCCGACGACGTTACCGGCCGTGCCAAAGCTTACGAGGCTATTGTCAAGGGCGACACTATGCCTACTCCGGGTATCCCCGAATCGCTCAACGTGCTCCTGCACGAATTGCGCGGTCTGGGCTTGAGCATCACGCTCGACTAAGAAACTGTATGAATGCTTTTCCGGCATATAAAGGTTATCTTCCCATTTGTTTTCCGTACTGTGGTCAGGTCATGTTGCCGAACCGGGGCGGGAAACAAAGGGAAGAAATTTCAAACCAGAGCCGCAGAGCATGTCCCGACTTCAGAGTCTGGGAAAAATCATTCAGATTCTAATAATCACTCCCATCATCTTTTCATTCCTTAGAACATGGCATTTAAAAGAGATAATAAGATAAAGAGTAACTTTACGAAAATAACCATCGGTTTGGCCTCACCTGAGGAAATCATGGCTAATTCGTATGGCGAGGTGTTGAAGCCCGAAACAATCAACTACCGAACCTATAAACCCGAGCGTGACGGCTTGTTCTGCGAACGCATTTTCGGTCCGACCAAGGACTACGAATGCCACTGCGGAAAGTACAAGCGCATCCGTTACAAAGGCATCGTCTGCAACCGTTGCGGTGTTGAAGTAACCGAAAAGAAAGTACGCCGCGAGCGTGCCGGACATATTCAGCTTGTAGTGCCCGTTGCACACATCTGGTATTTCCGTTCGTTGCCCAACAAAATGGGTTACCTGCTCGGTATTCCGACCAAGAAACTCGACAGCATTATATATTACGAGCGTTACGTAGTTATTCAGCCCGGACCTTTGGCCGAAGACTTTGCGCAGAACGACCTCCTCACCGAGGACGAATACCTGGATTGCCTCAAGCGTTTGCCGAAGGAAAACCAGTACCTCGAGGACTCTGACCCCAATAAGTTCATCGCCAAAATGGGTGCCGAGGCCATTTACGACCTGCTCACCCGCATCGACCTCGATGCCCTGTCGTACGAACTTCGCGACCGCGCCAACAGCGACTCGTCTGTACAGCGCAAGAACGAAGCCCTCAAGCGTTTGCAGGTAGTAGAATCGTTCCGTTCAAGCCGCGAACGCAACAAGCCCGAGTGGATGATTATGAAGGTAATCCCCGTCACTCCGCCCGATTTGCGTCCGCTCGTACCCCTGGATGGTGGACGTTTCGCCACCTCCGACTTGAACGACCTTTACCGTCGCGTTCTCATCCGCAACAACCGTTTGAAGCGACTGCTCGAAATCAAGGCCCCCGAAGTGATTCTGCGTAACGAAAAACGTATGCTTCAGGAGTCAGTTGACAGCCTTTTCGACAACTCACGCAAGAGTTCAGCCGTAAAGAGCGACAGCAACCGTCCGCTCAAGTCACTTTCAGACTCACTCAAGGGTAAGCAAGGCCGTTTCCGTCAGAACCTTCTCGGTAAGCGTGTCGACTACTCAGCCCGTTCGGTAATCGTTGTAGGTCCCGAACTCAAGATGGGCGAGTGCGGTCTGCCCAAGCTCATGGCCGCCGAGCTTTACAAGCCGTTCATCATCCGCAAGCTCATTGAGCGCGGCATTGTGAAGACGGTAAAGAGCGCCAAGAAGATTGTCGACCGTCGCGAGCCCGTTATCTGGGACATCCTTGAGCACGTCATGATGGGTCACCCCGTGTTGCTCAACCGTGCACCGACCCTTCACCGTTTGGGTATTCAGGCCTTCCAGCCCAAGATGATTGAAGGTAAAGCCATTCAGCTCCACCCGTTGGCATGTACCGCGTTCAACGCCGACTTCGACGGTGACCAGATGGCCGTTCACCTTCCTTTGGGTAATGAAGCCGTGCTCGAAGCCCAGATGCTCATGCTCCAGAGCCACAACATTCTGAACCCCGCCAACGGTGCACCTATCACCGTGCCCTCACAGGATATGGTGCTCGGTTTGTACTATATCACCAAGCTCCGTCCCGGAGCAAAGGGAACCGGCCTCACCTTCTACGGACCCGAAGAAGCCCTCATCGCCTTCAACGAAAAGCGCGTCGACGTACACGCTCCCGTCAAGGTAATGGTTGACGACGTCAACGAAGCCGGACAAATGTGCAAGCACCTGGTTGAAACCTCAGTAGGTCGTGTTATTGTCAACGAAATCATTCCTTACGAATGCGGTTACGTTAACAAGGTAATTTCGAAGAAGTCACTCCGCGACGTCATCACCCTCGTTATCAAGACCGTGGGTATGGCCCGTGCCTGCGAATTCCTCGACGGTATCAAGAACCTCGGTTATCGTAAGGCCTACGAAGGTGGTTTGTCGTTCAACCTCGACGATATTATCATCCCCACCGAGAAGAAAGATATCGTGAAGCGCGGTAATGATGAAATCGATCAGATTACCATGAACTATAACATGGGTTTCATCACCGACAACGAACGTTACAACCAAGTAATTGATACCTGGACCCACGTCAACACCGACCTGAAGAAGACCCTCATGAAGCAGATGACCGAAGCCGACCAAGGTTTCAACGCTGTGTTCATGATGCTCGACTCAGGAGCCCGTGGTTCGGCCGATCAGATTGCCCAGCTTGCCGGTATGCGTGGTTTGATGGCCAAGCCTCAGAAAGCAGGTGCCGAAGGTGCCCAGATTATCGAAAACCCGATTCTTTCTAACTTTAAGGAAGGTATGTCCGTGCTTGAGTACTTTATCTCAACCCACGGTGCACGTAAGGGTTTGGCCGATACCGCACTGAAGACGGCCGACGCCGGTTACCTTACCCGTCGTTTGGTCGACGTTTCGCACGACGTAATCATTACTGAAGAAGACTGTGGAACCCTCCGCGGCCTCGTTTGCACCGCATTGAAGGATGGTGACGAAATCATCTCTTCACTCAGCGAGCGTATTTTGGGCCGTGTGTCTGTTTACGACATCATACACCCCACCACTGGCAAGCTCATCATTGCAGCCGGTGAGGAAATTACCGAAGCCATTGCAGCCGAAATCGAAGCATCGCCCATCGAAAGCGTTGAAATTCGTTCAGTGCTCACCTGCGAAAGCAAGCACGGTGTCTGCATGAAGTGCTACGGCCGCAACCTCGCCACCAGCCGCATGGTACAGAAGGGCGAAGCCGTCGGTGTGATTGCCGCCCAGTCAATTGGTGAGCCTGGTACGCAGCTTACACTCCGTACCTTCCACGCCGGTGGTATTGCATCGAATGCCGCAGCCAACGCCACCATCGTTGCCAAGAGCGACTGCCGCGTTGAATTCGAAGAACTCCGTACCGTTGACCTCCTTCCCGGAGCCGACAACGCCTCAGACAATCCCGAGAACCCCGGTAAGGTGGTTGTAGGTCGTCTGGCCGAAGTACGCTTTATCGACGAAAACACCGGCATCATCCTTTCGACCCAGAACGTACCCTACGGTTCAGTCATCTATGTTGACGACCGTCAGAAGGTAGAAAAGGGCACCGTAATTGCCAAGTGGGACCCCTTCAACGCCGTAATCGTAACCGAAAATGCAGGTACCATCCAGTTCGAAAACGTAACCGAAGGTATCAGCTACCGTGTTGAAGAAGACGAAGCCACCGGTTTGCGCGAACGCATCGTAATCGAGTCGAAAGACAAGAGCCACGTTCCCACCGCACACATCATTGGCGACGACGGCGAAGTGCTCCGCACCTACAGCTTCCCCATCAACGGTCACATTGTGGTCGAAGACGGACAGAAGTTGGCAGCCGGTGAAGTCCTCATCAAGATTCCTCGTGTCGTAGGTAAAGCCGGTGACATCACCGGTGGTCTCCCCCGTGTAACCGAGCTGTTCGAAGCCCGCAACCCGAGCAACCCCGCTGTGGTTAGCGAAATCGACGGTGAAATTTCAATGGGTAACGTAAAACGTGGTCACCGCGAAATCATTGTCACCTCAAAATTGGGCGAAGTTAAGAAGTACCTCGTACCCCTGTCAAAGCAGATTCTGGTTCAGGAAAACGACTACGTTCGTGCCGGTACTCCTCTGTCCGACGGTTCAATCACCCCCGGCGACATCCTCGCCATCAAGGGTCCCACCGCCGTACAGGAATACATTGTTAACGAAGTACAGGACGTTTACCGTTTGCAGGGTGTAAAGATCAACGACAAGCACTTCGAAGTGATTGTACGTCAGATGATGCGCAAGGTACAGATTAACGAACCCGGCGATACCCGCTTCCTCGAACAGCAAATTGTCGACAAGCTCGACTTTGCCGAAGAGAACGACCGCATCTGGGGTAAGAAAGTTGTGGTTGACGCTGGCGACAGCGAAACCATGAAGAAGGGTATGATTGTAACCGCCCGCAAGCTCCGCGACGAAAACTCACAGCTCAAGCGCCGTGACCTCAAGCTCGTCAAGGTACGTGATGCCGTGGCCGCCACCTCTACCCAGATTCTTCAGGGTATCACCCGTGCCGCTCTGCAAACCAAGAGCTTCATGTCGGCCGCATCCTTCCAGGAAACCACCAAGGTGCTCAACGAAGCTGCCATCAGCGGTAAGGTCGACTACCTCGAAGGTATGAAGGAAAACGTAATCTGCGGTCATCTCATCCCCGCCGGTACCGGTTTGCGCGAGTTCAATCGCATCGTAGTTGCCGACCGTCAGGAATGGGAAAAAGCCCAGGCAGCTAAAGAAGCTGAAAACGAATAAACGGTTGATTGCCGCAGCCGCGCCCCCTTAAGCGCAAGCTAAGAGGCCAGGCAAAGCTCCACGGCAATTCACTTACACGACTGATAAGAATCCTTGCAGCGTTCAAGTTTTTGAACAGCTGCAAGGATTTTTTTTTGCCCTTATCGCCGCCCCAAGTTTCACCAAAATCAATATCCGCTCAGTCTATTTTCAGTTATAAAATGCCCATCAATAGGCTATCAGTGAGTATTCAAAATCATTTTCGCTGATTTAGAAAAATGTTAAACCGTAAGCAGTGATGTGGGTAAATATCTGTTAAAAACAATCCAATGTTTTTCATCTCCTTCCAAGTGCCTGCGTTACTAACCGGCTTCTCTTTGAAATTACCTCCGAACTTGTGCAAATTAGTTCCGAACTTGTGCAAATTAGTTCCGAGCTAGTGCAAATTAGTTCCGAGCTAGTTGAAAATAGTTCCGAGCTAGTTTGAAGAAGCGCGGAATCGCTGAAAATCAATGCTTTCAAATTCACCACAAATGCGGAAACGCGCACAAGTATTCCGCCCTGCTGCAAACGCATGAGGGGAGTACTGAATTTTGCATTTGTTAGAGAAATTGTTAATGACGAGAATTGGCATTGATCCGAGAATGGCGCAAACAAATAAAAAGAAAGCGGTTAGTGAACTGGATAATCCACTAACCGCTTTCTTTCTGTGTAAGCAGCCGCACTGTGACTGTGCGCAGGAGGTGCTGAAAGCTTATGACAAGAGGTGCTGGAAGCCTATGACAAAAGGTTATGAAAACCTATGACAAGAGGTTATGAAAGCGTGTGATAAAGGGTTATGAAAGCGTGTGATAAAGGGCTATGGAAGCGCGTGATAAGGGCTATGGAAACGCGTGACAAAGGGCTATAAAAGCCGATGACGGAGCGCAAAGTTATCAAAGGTTTTACCAAAGGTTATACAGCACGATGCCCACCAGCACGTAAGTAAAAACGAAGAACCAATAAATAGTCGAGATGATGCGGTGCGACTTTTGCGAAAGTCCCTTGCGTTCATTCAGCGGATAAATAATCTGCCCCGACTCACTGTCGAACCATTGCAGAATGCGCTTTGTATGCTCAATCATCAGCACCTTGAACACCGCCACAAACACCGTAGGCGCCACAAACATAGCCCACAGCGTAAGTTCCTTGCCCGACAGCCAACCATACACCGCCACTGCCGCCAACAGCGACACCATGAACGACGAAAGGTGGCAAAAGCAAATGGCGTGTTTCACCCTCGGTGCCGCGTCGCCCTGTCGCAGAATCAGCGCTTTTTCAACCACCAGCATGGCACGCCAGCACAAGTGCGCCAAACAACCCATCATCAGCAGCAACGCAATTTTCAGCAAATCGAAAGTGCGTATGCCCTCATCCATGTGAAGCAGATACATCAGCCCGAACCATATCACGCCCAAGCCAAACAAGCCCGAAAAAGACAGGAATTTCAGTCGCGCAATGCGGAAATATCCAATCAGTCGCGCATTTTCGAAATCCGGATTCTGCGCCCATTCGCCCTCGTCCGTCGAAGTTCCACACGAGCTTTTGCCGTGTAAGGTGGAGTGTAAGTATTTTTTCATAATCATCAGTCGTGTTCGTTGAAATCAGTTAGAAACCATTCTCGATGTCCACAGTCCCCTCCGTTTCCGGTCAGTGCCCATATCGCTTCTGTCCGGTCAGTGTCAGGGTCAATCCCTCTTCTGCTTTCATCGAGTTCGTTATTTCGGAATTTTGAATCGCAGCAATTTCTGCGCCCTCTTCAGCCCCTTTGTTTGGTCTGCACGCAGAAATGCGCGGAAAGGCGGCAAAGTGCTACCCCCCGGAGCCATTGCAAAAGCATTCTGTTCCGGTAGCAGCAAGTAAGCAGACGCAGCCCCCTCGGCAGCCATCCACGGAATGAAACACCCCTGCAGCCTGCCCGACTGTGCCGTAGCAACCACCGTACACGCAGCGTTGCGCCAATACAAATCGGCCGAGGCATACACAATGTATGCCACCCCCGCCTTCAGGCGTTTTACAAGCCCGAAGGACAGCACCCCGTTGCTGAAATCAGTCAGTTCAGCCACCTGCATGCCCGGGTTGTCCACCTCGAAAGGCAGACACACCGTTTGCCACGAAGCCACGTTCGGCCCCTTACGACGGTACGACAGCATGCCCACATCGGCACTGAAAGAACGGTGCGTCACAAAGCCGCCTCGGTCCTTCAATTCGTAGCGCGTCAAG
>ULMK01036016.1_pt1 | contig 14421 bp, 20 predicted proteins | sample 1951621 | NCBI WGS metagenome assembly ULMK01 (sample SAMEA4835547, study PRJEB28245) | human gut metagenome | biome: gut microbiome; material: fecal sample | place: Denmark | collected 2008
TACGACCCAAGACAAGAGGGTGAAGCATTGTGGGCGGAACGGCACAATCTGAAAAAGTTGCAGTCCATACGCAAGCGAAATCCCCAAGTCTTTGATTCATTGTATCAGCAAGACCCGCAACCGCGTGCTGGGTTGATGTATGAAAGTGGTTTCGTTGAATACCTGATTCGTCCGGCGACAAAGTATGTCAAACGCAAATGTTATGTGGACACCGCCGATACAGGTGCGGACTACTTATGTGCGATTGTGTATGATGAAACCGATGTGGGCAACTATATTGTTGATGTGCTTTACACGACACGCCCGGTCGAATACACCGAACCCGCCCTTGCCAAGATGCTTACAAAGCATGATGTTGCCGAATGTATAGTGGAAGCGAACAACGGCGGTCGCCTATTCAAGAACAATGTTGAAAAGCAATGTCGATTGTTAGGCAATGCCAAGACCAAGTTGTCTTCATTCCACCAAACGGAGAATAAAGAAACACGCATTTATCAACATTCAGCGATGGTTCAGAACCTCACGTTTATGCCCCAAGGGTGGAAAAGCCTATTCCCCGAATTTGCAAAGGCTATTTGCGGTTATCTGAAAGCCGGAAAGAATGAACATGATGATGCCCCCGATGCTTTGACGGGTACGATTGAAAAGCGTGCAAGCCGCAAAAAATCGGACGTGGCAAGTCTATTTGGATTTTAATGTATCACTATAAAACAATAACAATATGCCAATTGAAGAAATATTTAAAAAAGCAACGGCAAATGATGTAATTTCGGCTTTGAAATCTTGCCGTTTTATACCACAACCCGATGTGGAGAGTGCAAAAAAGGCATTGAACCCTAAGTTGCACGATGTGAATGACCCTATCTTGCGCCCGGATAAAAGGGTGAAAGTTGATGCAGATAATGAAGCGGATTCCGCACAAAAGGTTATTTCAACAGATGGTGAAGCAGTCAATTTTAAAACGGAAAAGGTGGCGAGGGTTGCACTTGCCATTCAAAAGCTGATAATCAAACGTGCCGTGTCCTTTTGCTTTGGCAATCCGCCCGAATATAATGCAACCCCGACCAATGACAATGAAAAGGGTATCATATACGCTTTGAACCGTATCTTGTATGATGTCAAAAGCAATTCATTGAACCGAAAGATTGCCCGTGCGATATTCGGATTCAAAGAATGTGCGGAATATTGGTACACGGTTGAAAAGCCGCATTCAAAATATGGCTTCAATGCCAAGCACAAGTTGCGTTGTGCTTTGTTTGCCCCTGAATTTGGCGATACTCTTTATCCATACTTCGATGAAACGGGCGATATGGTAGCATTTTCACGAGCATTTAGCCGTAAGGATAATGGCGAAAATTCAATTGATTACTTTGAAACATTCACGGACAAGGAACATTGGTTGTGGGTGAATGGGGCAAACGGTTATGATGTAGCCCCCGGTTATCCCAAACCGATAGCAATCGGCAAGATTCCGATTGTTTATGGACACCAAGCGTATTTTGAAACAGAAGATGTTGATAAGTTGATTGACCGCTTGGAATACTTGCTATCCAACTTTGCCGACACCAACGATTATCATGCAAGCCCGAAACTTTTTGTCACCGGGCAAATCAATGGTTGGTCAAAGAAAGGTGAAGCAGGTTCGGTAATCGAGGGTGAAGATGGCGCAACAATGAATTATGTTTCTTGGCAGAATGCCCCGGAATCCGTGAAACTTGAAATCGAAACCCTTTTGAAGATGATTTACACAATCACCCAAACCCCGGATATTTCATTTGATGCGGTCAAGGGGCTTGGGGCGATAAGTGGCATTGCCTTGAAGCTGTTATTCATGGATGCACATTTGAAAGTTCAGGATAAAAGGGAGATTTTCGATGATTACTTGCAAAGGCGTGTGAATATCATTTTGGCTTATTTGGGGCAAATGAATACTGCATGGGAAAAGGATTGTGATACCATCATGGTTGAACCCGAAATTGTGCCGTATATGCTTACCAATGAAATTGATGATTTGAATTATTGGCTTACCGCAAATGGTAACAAGCCCGTAATATCGCAAGAAGAATCAGTTGAAAAGGCGGGAATCTCAAGCAATGTGGCTTTGACAATGCAGAAAATCAAAGACCAAACGGCAAGCGAAAATTCATTTATGATTGGTGAACCACAATTGGATGGCGATGCGTAAGGTGTTATTTCTGATTTTGACGGGGCTTTGTCTTGTTGGCTGCAAGAATAGCCCGGTGCGTGGCTATGTTGTCGGGAAATCCTTTGTCCCGGCACATAACACGACAAACTATGATGTGATATTGAAAAAGCCGATGGTTAAGAGTGTTCCCGACCAATGGATTGTTTGGGTGGCTGATTCTTGCCGTGTCCGTTCGGTACACGTTGAAAAAAGCACGTTTGACACCTTGAAGCATGGGCAATTCGTAACTTCAAAAGGATTTTATTATGGCAAAAAAACGAATGATTGAAAGAACCCAATTCCATTGCCGTGATTGTGAACATTCTTATGATTGGCATGAAAAGAATTGGAAAGGTGAACTATTTATGTGCAAATGCCCCTTTCACAAAAATGGGGAATATAGCAAGTTCTTGTCAGACCCCCAATGTAGCAACTTCAAACATAGGGTTAAAGCGTAATGATTTATGGCAAAGAAAAGGCAGAAAATAAAGCGGTTTTCGATTCAATCATACGATGCAGCACATTACAGGCAAACGGAACAATATGTTAAAGCCGTGGAAGCATTGTTTGACCGGGCAACCACCGAAATAGCAAGGGCGGCTGCAAAGGGTACATACGACCCGGAAAAGCCTTTCATTTTTGCGGATTACCCCGGTGTTAAGTCCGTGATGCAGAGCGTAACGCAACAACTTGCTAATAGAATGGTTACGGTGGTAGAAAGCGGTTCTAAAAAGCAATGGTTGTTCGCTTGTGACAAGAACGATGGGTTTATTTCCTCAATCATGGACACTACCAAATTGAGCAAGGCACGCTTGAAAAAGATGCAAGACCGTAACTTGGATGCACTTTCATCATTCCAAGGTCGCAAAGTTGAGGGCATGAACCTTTCACAGCGTGTGTGGAAATACATTGACCAATACAAAGCACAATTGGAATCCGCTCTTGATGTAGGCTTGGGCGATGGACGAAGCGCAGACCAACTTTCACGTGATGTAAGACAGAATTTGCGCGAACCAAACCGATTATTCCGCCGTGTAAGAGATAAGCGCGGAAACCTTGTGTTGTCAAAAGCCGCCAAAGCATTCCACCCCGGACAAGGTGTTTACCGTTCTTCATATAAGAATGCGATGCGCCTTACACGTTCCGAAATCAACATGGCTTATCGTGAAAGTGATTTCTTGCGTTGGCAATCACTTGATTTTGTCGTTGGTTTTGAAATTCACAGAAGCAACCATGAACCATTGTTCAAGTGTGATATATGTGAAAAGTTGGTTGGGCGTTACCCCAAGACATTTAAATTCAAGGGGTGGCATCCGCAATGTATGTGTTACGCCGTGCCTATCTTGATGGATGAAGAAACCTTTGATGAAAACGAATTGGGCGACCTTAAAGCAGCATTGCGCGGAACGACATACCAACACAAACAAGCAGCCAATGTTGTTCCTGATGTTCCGCAAGGCTTTAAAGATTGGGTAAAAGACCATATCGAAGCACAAAAGAAGTGGGCTTCAACCCCCTATTTCATCAAAGATAACTTCAAGGATGGCAAGTTGTCCGAGGGGCTGAAAATAGAATTGCCGAAACCGACCGTTCAAGTTGATGTTCTTGCACCATACAAAATGCAGATTGCCCAAGCAAGGCAACAAGCAACGAGGTGGGGCTTATCAGTGCAGCTTACAATGTTGGAAAAGTATGTTGCTGGCAAAGATATACCAAGCATTCAAAGCCGAATTGCAACCATTCAAGCAAAAGCAATGCAAATGGAGCAAGCCGATGCGGATATTCGCCGCAAGTGTGCCGAATGGGGGCTTAATACATATCCGCTTGACGAAGCAATGCGCAATCCTGATTCAAGGAACATCTTGGCAAAGATGGCGGAATTGGAAACAAGATGCAAGGATGCGGAAAAGGAATACAAGGCATTTATTTCAGATGCAAACAAGGCAATCCAAGAAGCCCGGAAATACAAGATTGATGTTTTGGAAATGCTCAACGACATTGCCACCATTACAGGCGACAAACGCGAATGGGTTATGGGCAAAGCGTCATACAAGAAAGCATTACAAGAATTATTGGAAGCAATAAATAAAGCATTGGGCGTAAGTATTCATCCCGCAATGAAAACATCATACACCAAAGATACAGATGTTGATGAAACATTGAAGCAAATCAATGCTGAATTTAAAACCGAAAAATGGTTTGAACATGGTGATTGCGTATTGACCCCGACAAAAAAAAGCGGTGTAAATGGGTTTACATATATGGATGGTCGTATTTCCTTAACACCGGATAGACTTAAACGTGTAAAATCTGCAATGGCTAAAATCGGGCAAGGTAAGGCAAATGACATAAGTTTTGAAGAAGCGGATGCAATGGCTACATTTTGGCATGAAATCACCCATAACCGAAATGTACCCGGTAATATGTTCAGCACAAGTACACAAATTGATGTTATGGAAATGATGAATGAATTTGTAGCAAGAAAGACATTGCCTGATTTTTACAAAAAGATGGGATGTGCAACAGTTCCACACCCCGAATTTATCAACAATCGTGCTTCAACAGGGTATAACCGCCGTGTATTGGGATATGATTTCATTATATCAAAACTTGGGCTTGATGCTGATAAGGTTTTGCAATCAGCAAAGAAAAACTTGTTCAATTTGAAATATACAGAGCAAGAAACAACCGCAACCCAAGCATTGTTAGATGGTGGACTTGATAAGTTTAAGCGATTAGATGGCAAGCCTTTGGGCAAGGCTCAACTTAAAAAGTTAGTTGCTATGTGTCGTAGGGGTATGAGTACAACGACAATTGAAAATTTCCTCAAAAATGAGAAGATTATAAATTAAATTTGCATTATAAACATTCTAATTACAACAATATGGACTATTCAAATTTAAAAAGCAAAACGATTTTCGATTTATGCAACGATGAAAGCATTATCAATGATTTGGTCGTATCAAAGGAAGATTTCTTTCGTGATTTGGAAGAATACCCATTACTTAACGCCCATGTCTTGATTGAATATGCTGAAATAACCAACAATGATAAGTTGTTGAAAGCCGTGAAAAGTCAATATAAAGCGGAACTTGAAGCGGAAAATAATGAATAAAAGGGAAAGGGGCATTTGCCCCAATCCCTTTTTATCTTGGAAGTTTGCGGTTCGTTTTCTTTCTATGTATCGCACCCCGGTAAATGATGCACTTGTTATTGCGGTAAGGCTTTGTTTCTGTAACACCATAAGACCACAACCGCGACTTTGACACACCTAATTCAACCGGGGTAAATGTGTCGAATATGGCGGCAATAGACCCGAAATAATGGTGGTTGTCGTCACCAAAGCAAACGTGATATATGGTTGTTCCGTTCATCGCAGTTCGTTTTTCTTCTTGACAACAGCCCTTGCAAGTTTATCAATTTCCGCTTGCGGTCGCCAAGGACTTCTTGAGCGAACATATCTTCTTGCTTCATTAAGTTCTTCAGCCCTTGCGCGTTCAGTCTTGAATTTCTCACAAATGGTGTACAAAGATTTTTGATGTTTTAGTGCAAGTTCGTTCCATTCCAAGTCTTCCGATGATTCCAATGCGGATTCAATTTGGTCTATTGCAAAGGATATTGCTTCAAATTCCTTGTCGTTAATAGATAAACGCATATCATTTCAAATTAAAATTAAACCATTCTTTGGGTGAATTGAATGCCGCCTTTTTCACTTGGCGATAAAACGCCTTATTCAGCTTGCGAAGCCTTGCCAAGATTTCATGCGGATTCCAATGGAAGTCCGGCATTACTTCATTGTTTGCAGCATAAATACCGCCTTGTTTCGGTTCATAGTGTGCGAATGCGACCAAACACCCATCCTTGACAAAAACAACGTCCATAACGGCTTTGTTTTGCTTGTGGCGATGTGTTAAGCGTGTGCAAGACGTGTAATATTCAACAATCCTTTTGTGTTGTTCCATCGCTTCTTTGACCTTTTCTTGTTGGTTGTGCCGAAAATCACGCAAGTTCTTGGCAACAACCTTGCGGTATTCGGCAACATTGATGGGTTCTTTCCCGGTTGCCATATTATACGGCAACAAGCCATTAGCAAACATTTTCACCGCGCGAACAAAGTTTTCCTTGTCCACAACTTTGTCGTGAAGTTCTTTTACGAAATCCACCGTCAAGCCATATTTGCTTGCGAGTGCTTCAAAAGTCTTTTCCATTGCAAATATATCATTTAGTTATTAGAGTAATTTTAATTGAATGCCATGTTTTTGAATTGTTCTTGCATAAATCGGGCATTTTTCAGAATAGGCACATTCCCCGGATTTGGCTTCATTAAATCTTTGTTCCCAAAGTTGTGCATATTGTTCCGTTCCCATTTCGGCTTCTTCATTAAGGAACGTAACCAACTTGATGCAAAAGAAACCATGTTCAACAGTTCTTTCCCCGGTGATTTCCACAAGCCCATTTCCTTTTGGTTTCATAGTAACACACATTTGGTTATAGTAATTTCCACGTTGTTTCAAAAGAACACCGTTCAATTTCGTTAGATTCTTTATGTTCCCCTTTCTCAATAAGTATGGGGATTATGCGAATTGGGATAAACACACCCCAACCCTTACCCTTTTCAGGGAATACACGAACACTTGAACCATCCTTTTTCAGATAGCCAATTTTGAAATAATTGCTTGAACCATCCCAACCATCATAATATGATATTGTCTTGCCGATAAGGGCTTGTTTTATTTCTTTTATTAACATAGTCATTAAAAAATGATTACCATTATAAATTCACATTTTGCCCAATTTGATAAATCGGGGCTTTTCATATATTCTTGGTTTTTTTGTTCAATGGCTTTTGCTTCTTGTTCGCTTATTTCAATGCCATTCACAAAGTATCGTTTCATATCGGAAAGTTTCGTGGGCGACCCGAAAGCCGCCCTGATTATTTAATTAAGTGGCATAACAAATTCAATGTCGTTGTAATGAATGAAGCCCCCGGCATCAATTATTGATTGAAGAGCTTTCTTGCCCCCTATTGGATTGTAAGGAATCGGCAATTGTTCGGATTTGAATTTCACAAACCCCTTTCCTAAAATTGCAAGTCCCCACCCATTATTGAATGTGCAAACCCCCTTGGGGGTATTGAACTTGTAGCCCTTTAAGTCAATGATGCGAAGTTGAGAATTGAAAAGCCTTGTTTCTTTGGAACGTATAATATTCATTGTTGCGAAAATTTGTGGGTGGTTGCCCACCCGGTTAAACATTAATTGTTTACTTGCTTGGGGTTACAACATCAAATGAGTATTCACGAACATAAATTTCAAACGGTTTCATTTCGTTGTATGTGATTCGGCGTTTGTTGTTCATTTCAAAACGCATTGAGAAATCCCAACCAATCTTGTTCGTTAAGATTACATCGAACCCACGGTGTAATTCAGTTGTCATAACTGCAAAAGCTGAAAAGAAGTCATGTCCACCCCAACCACTTTCGCGTACACCCGTTTTCTTGTTGAATGAGAAAACCGACCATTATGTTTCACCCTTTGTTTCGGTCAAGAAATCACCGACCATCTTTTTTGATACCTTTTTCATTGTTGCGAAAATTAAGTTATAAAATCTTGTTGTTGCATTGTGCATCATAGTAACACACTGCAAAGATAATGGTTATATTTAATAAAACAATCATTTGAGCAAGAAAAATGCAAATGCAGAGCAAAAATGTGGATAAGTAAGGCATAAGTTAGAGTTTAATCGTGTATGTATCACTATAAAACATAATACTTTTGTAAATGATTTGTTTAACATTATAATTATCGGAAAATGAAAGAAACAATTTTGGCATTACTGATTGCAAAGTTTTCAGGCGTGCGAAAAGACGGACTTGTGGCATTGGCACGTTCGCTTGCGTTACAATGCACGACCGAGGATGAAGCGAAAACCCTTGTCGATAAAATCACGGATGCGCAAGTGAATGAGTTTGTCAAGGATTATCGCGCCGATGTGGATAAGGAAGTGTCCGAAAGCAACAAGACCTTTGAAACCAATCTGAAAAAGAAGTTCGATTTGGTTCAGAAAACCGAACCCGGCGGTAATAAGAATCAGAAAGATACCGACCCCGACGACATTGCAGCCATTGTAAAAGCGGCGGTTGATGCGGCGGTTGCCCCTTTGAATGAAAAGTTGAATGGTTATGAAGCAAAGACTATTGCCGAAACAAGGCTTCAAGCATTGAATGAGAAGTTAAACGGATGCAAGGATGATAATTTCAAGGCTCAAACTTTGAAAGACTTTGCCCGGATGAACTTTAAGGATGATGCAGATTTTAATGAATACTTGTCAAGCAAGGAAGCGGACATTGCCACGGCAAATCAAAACAAGGCTGATACAGATTTAAGCAATTCCGGTGGAAGCCCGTTATTCTCACAAAAGGAAGAAAGCGGTATTTCAAAGGGTGTTGCCGAATATGTGGAAAGTCTAAAGCCTGACAACGACACGTTTAAGGGCAAGGAAATTTAAGTATAACCCTAAATTGTTAGAACAATGTCATTGACAATTAAACGTAAAAAGGACAATCGCGTTGTTAAGTGCGTGCTTCATCGCGTTGCGGACATCCCCGGTGGTGTAACCGTACAGGTTGCAAACTTGGGGGGTTCGGCATTGTTGGAGGGTACGCCCCTTGGTAAAGGGTCTAATGGTTTGTATGTAGTATGTAAGACCGCACAAGTAATAACACAAGCAAATGGGACTGCAATAGATTACGAAGTGGCTAAAGGACACCATTTCAAAGTTGGCGACCGATTCGCGACGGCAGCTTGTAACGGGCAGACCATTACCAAGATTGATAAGAGCGATGCCGCAAAGGATATTATTACAGTAGGAACAACGCTTGGCGCACAAATCAATGCCGGAACTTGTGCGTTTGAATCAAGTGGAGCAAACAAAACATTAAAAGTCACCCCGGTTGCCATTGCGGGGTCAAACCAAGATGTAGAGGGTGGCGAAAACTTGTTTGTAGATGCTTGGGTTATCGGTGTCGTTAAAGCAGCCAACGCGCCAATCGTGGATGATTCCATTAAATCCGCATTGAAATCAATTGTTTATGTTTAACCCCAAAAGTAAACCAATATGCAGAAATCATTGATGGTTGGGTTGAATGAAAAGGATATGGGCGCGGTAATTCGCACCTATGACCTTAAAGATTACTATTACCCAACCCTTTTCCCACTTAAAGAAACAAATTTCTTGACGTGGAAAATGCTTGAAGCGCAATCGGGCTTGAAGATTGCCGCCGACCTTGTTTCAAGGGGTGCGACAATTCCAAGAAAGACCCGTGAAGCCATTTCACGCATTCAAGGTGATATTCCCAAGATTACCATTTCACGTGAAAAGAATGAAGATGAATTGACCGAATACGACATTATGGTTGCTATGTCGAGCAACAACCCCGACTTGAAAGCTCTTGTCGAATTTTGGGCGGAAGATACCAAGTTCTGTTGGGATGGCGTTGCAGCCCGCGCCGAATGGATTGCATTGCGCCAAATTTCGCTTGGCAAGGTCAAGTTCACCAATTCCAATAACGCAGCGGTTGTCACCGAATATGATGTTGATTACCTGATTCCGGCAGAACAGAAGATTGGCGTTGCCACTTCTTATTCGTCCGGTTCGGCTGCCAAGCCTTTGACAAAGGATTTCCCAGCAGCTTTGAAGTTGGGTAAGAAATTGTATGGCGCAACCTACAAATTCGCATTCATGAATGTTGATACCTTTGAAAAGTTTGCTTCACAAGAAGAAGTTTTGAAGAAGTGTTCTTCATTCATTCAGAACGCAACAGGCACGCAGGATGCACCTGACTTGGCAACCGTTAACGCATATCTTGCCAAGAAGAAAGAATTGTATCGTGGTTTGCAGATTATCGTGATAGACCAAGACATTACGATTGAACTTGCAGACGGAACGCGCGACACTTCAAATCCGTTTGAAGATGATGTTATTCTTTTTTCTGAAAGCAAGATTCTTGGCAATACCTATTGGAAGAAGCCTATTGACGCAAAGAAGATGCCCGGCAGTGTAGCCGAAAAGGTTATGCACGGACATACCTTGGTCAAGAAGTATTCCAATGAATCCCCGGTTCAAGAAGTTACCGAGGGTATTGCAAACCTTTTCCCGGCATGGAATCTTGCCGGAAGAAGCGTGTTGATGCAGACCAACCACACGAGTTGGAATAAAAATTAACAATAGACCAACGGGGCGGTTTATTTCCGTCCCAATGGTCTTTTTGCAAGGTATGAGTATATGACAAACAAAGAGTATTTGACCAAATCATTGAATGGGCTTAATGTAAGCGAAGATGATATTGATATTATCTTGCTTAAAGGCGGTCTTGCAGCCAACGACACGGCGGATGCAAGGGGGTGTGATATATCAGTGTACAACCGTATGTCGGTTATATTGAAAGGTATGTTGCAAAATGTTTCCGAGGGTGGATATTCTATATCGTGGAACATGGAAGCCGTTAAGTTGTATTATGCCGCATTGTGTAATGAATTGGGCAAAGAAAACGTGTTGGTCGCACGTCCTAAAGTTCGCAACCGTTCAAATATTTGGTGATTATGGCACAAGTGAAGCAATATCCACATTACCTATTCATCGAAGTTGCCACGGAATCCGTGCAGGATTCACAAGGCAATTGGACGGAATGTGAACCGTCGCGCAAATTCATATCCATGTGTCGTGAAGAATCTGATGGCAGGGGTACGGAATATCAGGTTGCCGGGGGTGAATACCAAAAGGCAACATCTGTAATTCAATGCCCAAAGACTTGCCCAAGGGTAAGTAAAGGCGCAAGGGTGATTGTTGCAAACGACCCTGATTGTACGGACATACGCATTGCCGGAATATGCTTGAACTTTGACCCCGCACAACTACATTCAAGACTATGGGTATAAAAGCAAACTTCACCAAAGATGATGTCAAGAAGCGTTTTGATGCTTTCTTGGATATGGTCGAAAGAAAGCAGATTGAACGATTGCAAAGGCTTGGTGAAATGTGCTTGATTGAAGCACGCAACAATAAAGGCTACATGATGCAGACGGGGGCATTGCTTTCGTCAACAGGGTATGAAGTTTTTGTTGATGGTGTTGCAATACATGGTCAATTTGATGCCGCAAGCGGTGCGGAAAGTAATGCAGCGGCACAAGGTATAAAAGCAGGGCAAGACATTGCCGAAAAAATCGGCAAGGAAACCAAGGGTGTTGCCCTTGTTGTGGTTGCCGGAATGAATTATGCCGCCTATGTCGAAGCAAAAGGATATAACGTGTTGTCAAGTGCTGAACACCTTGCAGAACGGGAATTGCCCCGAATGTTGGAAAAATTGATTAGTAACATTAAACGTGCAGCGGAATGAAAACCATATTTGATACCGATGGAATTTTGTTTGCCTTGCTTGATGGTAAAACGTCAATCAAGGGTGGTTGCTATGTTGGTGATGACAGACCCGAAAATTCAGCCAATGAAGATATTGTTATTAACACAATAGACTTGGCACAAGACACCTTACCCCAAATCGGTACGTCCAACATCAACATATACACAACCGACACAAGCAAGAAAATCAAAGGTAAAATGCAAGTTTCAGCCAACCGCACACGCCTTAAAGCCTTGGCAAATGAAGTCTTGGCAATAGTAAGGAAAGCGAATGTGGATGGATTGACCATTACGCCCGGTAATATGACGATTATGTATGAACCCAACACGAAGCAACACTTCATCAACATTCGCATTGATTGGAATATTCAAACTGATTAAATGTTATGGCAGTACAAAGAACATCATTGATTACACTTGGACTTTGCGAAATCCAAGTTGGTACAGCCGGAGCAGATGGGAAAATGCCGTCTGAATTGGCGAAGATTGGCAAGACCTATAAGGACACTTGCAAGATGGCACAAGATGCATCCGATGTAACGGAACATTTTGAAGAGGGTAAAGCCGCCCCGGAAGTCCGCAAAAAGGCACGTAAGATGCCTAAATTGACATTCAGCATCATGGATGCCAATGTGGACGACCTTGTAAACTATGTTGGCGGTGAAAAGGTGGAAACAACAAAGTGGGGATATGACGGTAACGAAGTTGTGGCAAATAAAGCCATTAAGGTAGTTACCGAACAAGGACTTGACTTTGAAATTCCTAATGCTGATATTGAAGCGGTAATAAACGCGGATATGTCGGCAAAGGGTATTTTCCTAATTGATTTCACCGTAACACCTTTGGCAGTAACCACGGGTAAGGCATTACGTGGTGTGCCGAAATGATAAATTATCGGGGCATATACCCCAAGCCCCGGAATGCAATAGTGTGTTTCGGGGCTTATTTTTTTCTAAGATGTTGTAGTATGACAGATGCAAATAAGAAACTTGAACAAGAAAGGGACGAACTAAACACCCTTATAGGAAAGGGCGTGTCGTTTGAACTCAAAGATACCGAATATGAAGTACAAAAAAAGTTCTTTGGGCTTGTCAAAAGACACATTCCCCACGAAGTTACACGTACATTCAAAATTGAAGAACTGACCCTTTCAACCCTTGACCGCATTTCAGCCGAAACAATCGAAATGGCAATTGATGAATCCATGATGAAGTCGGATGATTCGATGCAACGTGCAAAAGGACTTGCCCACAAGCATTCCATTCGATGTGCAAGAATTATAGCGATTGCCGTACTTGGTGAAGATAGGTTGATTCCGGTGCATGGGAAAGGATGCACACGATGGGTTGAAAACAAGAAGCGACTTGAAGAATTGACTTCACTGTTTGCGCGTAAAATCAAACCATCTGTATTGTATAAACTTTACGTCCTTGTCAATGCCATGTGCAATCTTGGGGATTTTATGAACTCTATTCGATTGATGCAGCAAGAAAGAACCACAATGCCGATTCGGATAGAGGAAAACAACGAGGTTTAAACAGTCCGCACGGTCGCCGGGGGGCTATATGCCAACATTTCGGATGGACTTATGATTACCTTATGCACGGCATTGCATGGTCGGTTGTTCAACGTATGATGATAGATGCACCGGGTTATGATATGAATGATGACACCGGGGTTGAAGAAATCGAATTGACGGAAAACAACAGTGAGCAAATTTTGAATTATGTAAATAGTTTGATGTAATATGGCAGAAATTGACGGTGGCGCATTGTCTTTTAAATCCATCATGGACAATGACCAACTAAATATGGCGATAGATGAAACCTTGCGACGGGTGCAAGGGTTTTCCAATGCCGTTGTTGGCAGTGGTGATGTGATGGACAGAACCACGCAAGAAATGGTTGAATGTATTGAAATTCAACGCAAGGTTGTTCAGGATTTGGAAAACAAATATTCGGATTTGGACGCAAAGATAAATGCAATTGAACCCGGTGATGCACAAGAAATCTTGATGAGTGAAGCCATTGCGGTAAAACAAGAACTTAATGCGGAAAAGAAAGCCCTTACCGCATTAACGGTTGAATTGAACAATTTACAATCAACCAATGTGCGTTGTGCAATGTCATTCGACCAAATCCGTGCCATGTTGGGGCAAATTGGCGCAGCGTGTGAAGAACATGAAAGGGCTATTGCAAGCTTAAATGATGAATACGACCGATTAAGCCATGCTGCAAGCGATGCTTTTGTGTCCGGGCGTGATGATGATTACAGGGCATTAAAGCAACAAGCGGACGCAATCAAAGGTGAAATCACGGTTCGCCAACAACTTTTAAATGAATTGCGCGAACAATCAGATGCACTTGAAGAAGAAGCGGACAAGTTGGAAGAAGTAGCCAAGCAAGCAGATAAAACGGCACAATCCCATGTTTCTTTGCGCACCCGTATTCGTGACCTAAAAGAAGAAATGGCGTCATTGATTGCCGATGGTGTAGATGAACAAAGTGCCGCTTATAAGGAATTGGAAGAAGAACTTGGGCGTTTGATGGATATTCAAGGGGATATTCAAGCACAAGGAAGCGTTCTTGCAAATGATGAAGCCCAATTTCAAGGCATGATTCAAGGATTGTCAGGTGTTGTTGGCGGATTTACAGCCGCCCAAGGTGCAATATCATTGTTTGCCGGAGAAAATGAGAATCTGCAAAAGATAATGTTAAAAGTTCAGTCCTTGATGTCGATTACTATTGGTTTGCAACAGGTGGCGCAAACATTAAACAAGGATTCGGCTTTTCAGCTTGTCACCATTAACGGCTTGAAAGAGT
>ULMK01002652.1_pt1 | contig 14253 bp, 15 predicted proteins | sample 1951621 | NCBI WGS metagenome assembly ULMK01 (sample SAMEA4835547, study PRJEB28245) | human gut metagenome | biome: gut microbiome; material: fecal sample | place: Denmark | collected 2008
GAGACTATGAGACCCAAGCCTAAGAGACGTTAGACGTTAAGACTTCAGATGTTAGACAGATAGACTTGAAGACATTAGACATTAGACATTAGACTTTAGGCAGAAAGATTAGGAGACTGTGAGACAGAGAGGCATTAGCCTGCACAGCAGAAGATAACAGACTCTAGATGTCAGATATATGATATCTCTCAGAGCTGCATCAGCCGTTCCGTGCGTCCCTCTTATTCATTTTTATGCAGCAATCTGTCCTCTATGGGCTTGTACGCCGCAACGATCTTCCCCGACAGATACATCGTCATCCCAAATACAAGCAGCAGAGAAAACAGAACTCCCAGCTTGGAGAGATTCTGTTCCTCAAAGCTCCACATAAACGTATTGATCATAATATGCTGTATCAACATGAAAACATACGTCTTTTTACTATATTCGTTGATCGTATGTAATCGAAATACTCGATTCAAGTATTGGCAGCCAAGAAATATAACCACAATCATAGGCAAAAGGAAGATTTCCTTCTCCGCTGAATACATAGTCTGTGCTGATATACGTCTACTTCGCGTCCGTCAGATCCATGTCTTTCGAGCTGACATCTTTGTGCCAGATACCGCGCCGCGTAAGCTCAGCTGCAACATCATACTCGAGCTGCCCCGTCACACCTGTCACTAATACCTTCATACTCGCCCATACCTCTCACCGATTTCCATACATTGTTTCATAGTACTTTTGGTATTCTCCGCTGACGATCTCTTGCCACCATTCCTTATGCGTCAGATACCACTCGATCGTCTTCTTAATGCCCTCGGCAAACCTCGTCTCCGGTAGCCAGCCAAGCTCCCCGTGGATCTTCGCCGGATCGATGGCATAGCGGCGGTCATGGCCTTTGCGGTCCTGTACATATGTGATGAGGCTCTCCGGTTTCCCCAGCGCTTTGCAGATGAGCTTCACAATATCGATATTTCCCATCTCATTATGCCCGCCGATATTGTACACCTCGCCCACACGGCCATGCTGCAGAATGAGATCGATGGCCTTGCAGTGATCCTCCACATACAGCCAGTCACGCACATTCTTCCCATCCCCATAGACCGGAAGCGGCTTATCCGCGAGTGCATTCGCGATCATGAGCGGGATCAGCTTCTCGGGGAACTGATACTGCCCATAGTTATTGCTGCAGCGGGAAATCGTCACCGGTAGCCCATACGTCCGGTGATACGCCCCCACCAGAAGATCCGCACTCGCCTTCGAGCTGCTGTACGGCGAGCTCGTATGGAGCGGCGTCTCCTCCGTGAAGAACAGGTCCGGCCTGTCCAGCGGCAGATCCCCATACACCTCATCCGTCGACACCTGATGATACCGCTCGATGCCATACTTCCGGCACGCATCCAACAAGACTGCTGTGCCGATAATATTCGTCTCCAGAAAAATTCCCGGATTCAGAATGGACCGGTCCACATGGGATTCCGCCGCAAAATTCACCACCACATCCGGATGCTCCTCTTCAAAGAGACCATACACAGCATCCCTGTCGCAGATATCCATCTTCACAAAGCGGAAATTCGGCTTATCTATGACCGGTGCCAGGGTAGACAGATTCCCCGCATAGGTCAGCTTGTCCAGACAGACGATACGATAATCCGGATACTTCTTCATCATGTAAAAGATAAAATTGGATCCAATAAATCCGGCGCCACCGGTCACGATGATGATCATATAAATCGATAATCCTCCTATAGAAATAACGATAAGACCATGACAGAGTCTTACAGCATTTTTAGCATACATTCCGTTAGATTATTTACTTTAGCCTCCAGCATTTTTCTATGTCTGTCATATATATTCATGAAAGGTTTTTCCACAAACTGCAGGCGAATCCTGTCAATTAAAGTACATATGACGTATATAAGGAGAACAGAGCAAACAGAATGGATAAAGATAAAATCAGAAGAATAGAAATCTGCATTTCTCAGAGTTGTTTTCCACAGCCAGTTCATCATTTCCCGGCAGTTGGAATGAATCAGCAGTACACCAAAAGCCGATGCCGCAATACCATTGATAAAAGGTGAATATGAAATCTTTAGCCTTTTGAAATAGCAAAACGCAAAAACTGCCGTAAGCAGAGCCAACAGCTTGTTGGAATCGGCAACGCTAAAATATGCCAGCCAAAAAATATGCTTTCCCAAATGAACATTTACCCAGTCGCAAACTACGACGCTAAGTCCGGAGAAGAAAAGGCAGAGAAAAAGTTTTGTCTTTAAATGATTTGTAAAAAGCGGTATCCCCGGATACAGCCTGATATAGGCTCCTACCAGATAAATGACTGCAAACCAGGATAGATAATTAATGGGAACATGATTGCCAGGTATAGATCCAAGAATGGAATAAGCAAACACATTTAGCAATATCAAAACAGCATGCTGCCCTCTGCTCAGCTGTTTCAGCAGTATATTGATAAAAGGAATAAACAGGAAAAACATGAGATAACAGCTGGTAAAATTAGCAGGTGATAAGTCGTAAATCGGTAAAAGCACGGGAATTAAGCGCTGCAGTGAGAAGTGTGCGTACCCCCCCCCGCATAAAACATTAAATAAATCGCGACTGAATAAAATTCCACCTCGCCTACCAGCTTGACGAATTTGCGAAGCGTAATACGAGACGTACACATGAAATAGCCCGTGATAAGGACAAAACAGTTGATACCTATCTTTCCGTAGGCGCCAAAAATATACAGATAAATAGACTTCAAGCTCAATGGATCTGTCATGATTTCCCCGGGCAGATCGGACAATACAATATAATGATGAGCCACAATCAAAAGCATTGTAATAATGCGGAATAACTCAAGATTCGACTCCCTGTGCTTCTTTACCGCTACTTCCATAAACTCTCCCAAAACCAAAATGTATAGTATAAACTTATCTCTCCAGCACCTTCATCAGATACTGGCCATATTCATTTTTCATAAGCGGCTTAGCCAGAGCTTCCAGCTCGGCTCCGCTAATGTAACCCAGATAATAGGCAATTTCTTCAGGACAACAGATCTTCAGCCCCTGCCGTGCCTGGATGGTTTCCACGAAGCTGGCTGCCTGGAGCAGGGACTCATGGGTTCCCGTATCAAGCCAAGCATAGCCGCGGGACATGGTTTCTACATGGAGCGTTCCCTCTTCCAGATACAATTTGTTCAAATCCGTAATCTCCAGCTCGCCGCGGGCAGACGGTTTCAGCGTTTTGGCTTTTTCCACCGCCGTGCTGTCATAGAAATAGAGGCCGGTCACTGCATAATGGGACCGGGGATGAGCCGGTTTCTCTTCCAGGCTGACCGCATGATGGTTCTTATCAAAATCAACCACGCCATACCGCTCCGGATCCGTCACATAATAAGCAAAAACCGTTGCGCCCCTGTCTTTCTGCACAGCTCGCTGCAGCATACCGGAAAGACCATATCCATAGAAAATGTTGTCTCCCAGAATCAACGCACCACTTTCGCCATTCAGGAAATCCTCTCCTATGAGCAGAGCTTCCGCCAACCCGGCTGGCTTACCCTGCACCGCATAGGAAATATAAAGCCCCCACTGGGAGCCATCCCCCAAAAGAGCCTTGAAATTTTCCGCATCATGGGGTGTCGTAATCACAAGGATGTCCCGGATACCGGCCAGCATGAGCACGCTTAAAGGATAATACACCATGGGTTTATCATATACGGGCATGAGCTGCTTGCTTACCACCTTTGTCAGAGGATAAAGACGCGTACCGGAACCACCAGCCAGAATAATTCCCTTTTTTATCATAAGAACCTCTTATTTCTTCAAAATGACCTGACAAATACGGTCCACATCCTCAAGAGACAAATCCGAATAGAGCGGCAGAGTAAGGATATGACGGGAAGCGTCATAAGCCACCGGTGTCCGCTGGATGGGGAACATCTTTTGATACACAGAAAATTCAGAAGTCAGAGGATAGAAATACTTCCGGGCAAAGATATTCTCCTTTTCCAGCCGCAAAGCCACTTCATCCCTGGACTCGCCAAATACCTTCTCATCAAAATAAACCGGGAAATAAGCATAGTTCGACTCCACATCCTTCTGTACCGGGCAGAAGCGAATGCCCGCTATACCGGATAGATTCTCCCGATACCGTTCCACTGCCGCCTTCCGCTGGGCAATCCATTCATCCACATGACGCAGATTGCAGAGGCCCATGGCTGCCTGGAACTCCGTCATTTTAGCATTGTATCCAATCATTTCCGCATCTTCCTTGCCATACATACCAAACATTTTCAGAGCTTCCATATCCCTGCGAAGGCTATCGTCCTGATAGGAAACAGCCCCGCCTTCAATGGTATGGAAGACTTTGGTTGCATGGAAGCTGAACATGGCCGCATCTCCCAGATTGCCGATGCCCTTTCCCTTATACCTGCCTCCAAAAGCATGGGCCGCATCATAAATCACCTTCAAATGATACTTTTTGGCAACAGCCTCTATCTTCATATCCTGGCACACATTCCCATATACATGGACCGGCAAGATGGCACAAGTCTTCTCCGTAATCAGCGCTTCTATTTTATCTGCATCCATGGTATACCATTCAGGCTCCACATCGCAGAATACAGGCGTCAGACCGCAGCGGACGATAGCCTGGGTGGTGGAAGCATAGGTGAAAGGAGTCGTAATCACTTCCCCCTTCAAATGAAGAGCATGTAGAATGGTTTCAAGAGCTAAATGACCATTGGAATAAAAAGAAATATGAGGAACCTCCAGATAATCCATCAGCTCTTTTTCCAGCTTCTGATGTTTGACCCCGGAATTCGTCAGCCAACGACTGTCCCATAATTCCCTGATTTCTTCGGTGTATTCCTCAAAAGACGGCATAGAGGACCGTGTCACATTAATCTGCTTCTTCAATTTAATTCTCCTTATATAAACGATTGGAATCCATTTCTGCCTTAAAATCTCTCAACATGCTTATGTAATCATACCTGGGCTCATATCCTAATTCCAAACGGGCTGGCGTTATATCCATAATATATTGCGGAGCACTGGGCTTTTCCGGGCAGAAATTTATCTCATTATCATGACCAAACACCTGTATAATTCCTTTTATTTGATCCAATAATGAAATTCCTACACCAGTACCCACATTATAGTAGCCGGAAGAACGATTTACCTTTAATGCCAAGTTTAACATCTGGCAAAAATCCTTTACATAAATCATATCTTTCACGCGTGAAGGATCTCCCCAAACTTCCATAACTTCTCCATTCTGAGCCATATCGATTAACTTTCGATATCCTAGTTGCCGCTTTATACCATTCACATAGAAACTATCAGTCTGGGAATATAAATAAATGGTAGGTAATCGGAACACAAAATTTTTCAATTCATACATTTGATGATAATTTTCTAATAAATCTACAGCAAAGTTTTTTGACATTACATAAACAGTATGATCTGTATTAAAGCTAAATTTACGCGGCATATGAGCAGTTAATAAAACGTCCGTTTCTCCATAATCTTTAATATCACCAAAGCTCTGCATAAAAAGTACACGATCCGCATGAGCGTATCTTGCATACTCCAAAATATTTAAAGTTCCGGTAATATTAACATCAATGTATTGCTGGGGGTGATATCCCTGCATCCGGGCCGGCATAATTCCTGCAAAATCAACTACAGCATAAATATCATCTGGAAGCTTTTCGAACTCCTTTTTATTTCTAATATCAACAGATAAATATGTTACATTCTCATTCCTATCAAATATAGAGAGATGCTCTCTCCTACCAATGGCAAAGATATCATATTTTTCACCATTAGCGAGTAAATAGTCAATAAAATAACGTCCTACATCCCCACTAGCACCGAAAACGACAATCTTTTTCATATGACGCCTCATTCCTATGATAAAATAAAACTATTTAGAATAAAATTATGTTATTTAAGATCGGTTTGCCAAGACATGAATTTTAACTAAATTTTCGAGGTTGCTTAAAATCCAAATTAGCCTATCATGCGTCGTACAATGTAATATTAAAGTACCTATAGATTCATTAGCACCTGTAAATTGTTCTACTTTATCACCTGGTTTAAGCCAGATATCCTGCTCTGCAATTTCATCGAGGATCTGAGGATTAATTGAAACTTTCTGAAAAATACCACTCTGTTCGCCATGCAATACTACTAATCCCCAGTTTCCATGATAAATGGGACCACGAAGTTTATCAATCGGCAGTCCCAATGCCCCCTCAATCGAAGCCTTTATCAAATCCTGCCCGCAAGCATATCGTAACACTTCTGCTAATCGATTCCCTCCCGCCCGGGGAGACACTTCCATAATATAGGGTTTCCCATCTTTGCCCAAACGCGTTTCTATATTGTAGATAGAGGTTCCCATGTGCAGAATCTTCAAGAGTCTCTGGATTTCATTATGCAACTCTTTTTGCGTAGACGGAGGCATAGATGATGGCCAGCAGTAAGCAGCCGGGGTATATTTATTAGCAGCTTTTTCATCGAACCATTGGTCATTCAACGAGAAAAATACTAATTCCCCATTAATTGAAAAACTGTCTGTATCAGTAGAATACCCCTCTTTTTCAATGAATTGTTCTATGATGCATTCATGACCAATGGAATGATCCAAGGCATAGGATACAGCGGATTCCAACTGATCCTCCATATCCACCCGTGTAACCCCCTTGCTTCCGGCTGAATCAGTGGGCTTTACGATGACAGGATATTCAATTTCATCTAAAGATAGCTTCACTTCATCCCAGGAGCGAAATGTTTTCATCTTTGGGACATTAAATTCATGTTCTCGTAAAAACTCACGAAATTTTCCTTTATTCTGTAGGATAGCAACCGACTCATAGGGGTTATTACCGGGAAGATGCATTTTCCCTGCTACATAAGCGGCTGTCACAACCCCTGGATCTGTCGCATAAGACATAATACCATCAATATTCAACTTCTGAGCCAGCGCTAAGACGGCTTCTTTATCAATGATGCTAACATTATGATATTCATCAGCAAATTGATGTGCATAGTTATATGGCAAATAGTCACAAGTGATGACGTATACCCCTAAATCGTGCGCAGCTTTTATCACCGGCAGCAAGTAACGTGAACCACCTAAGAGCAAGAGCTTTTTTCTAGTATTCATGGTATTTCTGTCCCTTCCGGACTCAGTATCAGTGATGGAACACCTCCCCTGTCGCATTCTTACGCAAAACATGAGCAGGATTACCAACCATGATTGAGTCACAGTCCACATCGTGCAATACTACTGCGCCCATGCCAATAATTGCACGAGCACCAATCGTCAGTTCCTCACGGACAACAGCTCCCAGACCAAAATAGCATTCTTCCCCAATCTGGAGCTTTCCTCCTAGTGCAACATTTGCAGAGAAAACCGTATTTGCACCGACATGAACATCATGTGAAATATGAACGTACGGTTGTATTAATGTATTTTCTCCTATAACGGCATCACTGGAAATGCTTGAGTAGGGGCGAATGACGGTTCCCCCCCGAGATCAAGGCAGAAGGAGAAATAATAACAGACGGGTCAATCAGATTGACCAGCGGTATGCCTGCCTGCCTCAAAACTTCAGCCATCTTTTTTCTATTTCTGGGTGTACCATTGGCTACCACTGCTTCAATTTTGTTCTTCATTCGCTTGGCCTCTGATAAGCGATAAACATTGTTCATGTAAAATTGCCCTTCGTGACGAATGTCATCAATAAAGAAAATATTCTGCCAGCGATGCTCTATCTCATTAACACGAAAGGCTAAATCATATAATTCTTTTCCAAGACGTCCCGCTCCATAAATAGCAAGTTGCATCATTCTCCTCCTAATGTTTTTTATCATTCACCTTTGAAAACAGTATCCCATTGACTAACTACTCGTTATTTTAATCAACACAATAATATCCACATAGCCTTATCCCGCATTTATTGTTTTTTGGTTAACTTTAAGTCTCATAGATAAATTAATCAGATACATAAACGAATCCAGCTTAAATGCATAAGATAAAGATAAATAAACGCAAATGCCTGTTATTCCCTGTATAAATAAAAGTATTAATAATGGCAGAGGAAGCACCCCAACTAAATATGATACTGCACCTGAAATCCCCGCTAAACATACGCTAGGCATAAAATCATGCAACTGCTCCAAATAGCTATAATTTAATAATTTTTTATTGGGCCATGCATTAATAATCTGACTACAAATTCCACTGATAATCGTCCCAAGAGCCATTGCCAATACACTATATTGCATCGTAAAGATAATAATACCAATACCGATAATATTTTTAATGATTTCCAGTTTCAAAAATATATCACTTCTGCCCAGAGCATTAATGGCATTCAGATTAGCCGTATGAACTGGCCAGAACATATAATTAATGCAGAAAATACAGAGATAAGGTACACAGGGAAGCCATTTCTCAGTGAGCACCAGCATAACTACATGGTCTGCAGAAAATGCAAGTATCAGCATAAGCGGCGCCATGATAAATATGCTTGTCTTGATAGCCCGCCTTGTCATGTCTCGGACCCGTTCCCTGTGATCCTGCACACTGGCCATGGTGGGAAGAAGGATACTATTAATAGAAGCATCAATGTTAGAAACAATAATTTCAGGAAATTTCTTGCCCTGATTGAAATAAGCCAGGTCCGCAGGAGAATACACTTTGCCAATAATCAGCTGCCAGAGCTGGTCGCTCCCACAGGAAATCAAGCTGGATATCAGCAGCTTCCACCCAAAGGAAAAGAGACTCCGCAGTCTCGAAAAGGAAAACTGCAATAACGGGCGAAAAGGCACTGTGATCCAGAGGATGGAAGCTGAAACATATCTCCCCAGAAGCTGCTGTGCCACTAAAGCCCATATACCATAACCATTATAGGCCATATAAATACCCACAGCAGCAGAAGCCAGGGATGCCCCAAGGGTAGAATAAAAGAACCTTTTAAAAATCATATGTTTTGAAACATATGCCTGCTGCACATTCTGCAGGCCATTTCCTATAAGTACCAGGCTGAGTACACGAATTACAGGTATCAAACCGGGCATATGATAGAAATCGGCAATAGAAGGAGCACTGAAATACATCACTCCATAAAGAAATACCGAAATGCACATATTCGTATAGAAAACGGTAGAATAATCCAGGTTATCCGGATCTTTTTTCTGTATTAATGCAGTTGCCAGCCCGCTGTCTGCAAAAACCTGCAGGATCAGGATAAAAACCATACACAAAGCAATCATCCCATAGTCAGACGGCATGAGCAGCCGGGCTAAAATGATGGAAACCACAAAGCTTATAATTTGAGATCCGCATCTTTCTGCCATTTTCCATATGAAATTAATGAGCACTTCTTTTTGTGTAATCATCAACAAAACCTACTCTGAGACTTACAGTTTAAAATAATCTTTACACTTTTCAATAAAAGAATCTACCATGGGACCGTTTTCCGCCAGCATCTTATCAATTCGCTTTTGAACTTCATTTCTTGTCCTTAAAGCAAAATCGATTTCGTCAGGACTATCTCCATAGGCTACACCACGCACCTCATCATCAGGTTTAACATAATCCTCCTTCGTTTTCCCTGGTTCCGGAACAACGATGGGAATGCAGCCGCACAAAGCAGCAATCGAAGCATAAAAAGTCTGGGTATCATATAAATAGCATCGTTCACACTGATTGAGAACCTTTACCTTGTCCGGTTCGCGGAGGTTATCAATAACAGGACCGTCAAAATGAGAGGGCAAATCTTTCCTGCCGCTGCCCTTACGAACAATATAGCAGTTTCCTTTCCTTTCACCGAAATTGGTGCGCTTGTACAGGTCTTCGTCGAAGTGGAATATACGGAGAATACGGCCTTCTGGATTCAGCTTGGGATCGTTAAACTGGGAGCGGTAATCGAAGAAAAGATCAGTCGGACTGTACCAGGTGTCATCGTTGGGAAAACGATTATAATAACACATCCAGCGTACTACATTCTTGGCATGTAATGGGTTCCCTTTTGTCACATCCATATACACCACTATCGTCTCATCATCAACACGCGGATAGAGTAAACGGCGTGTCCCTGATACGGGTAAATGCACATATCCGGTATAGTGCCGTTTCCCATACTTTGAATCTGGAAACAATCGCGTTTGTATATTACCTTTTACATCAATTAATTCCTGATATAGACAATATAAGGGGAAAAGCCATCTCGATTCATTGATTTCAGAGTGCCACGCCCCTGGCACGCGGAACATCTTTGCCTCATAGCCACGTTCAGTGAGTAATTGACACAAATAATGAGCTATAATCGTACCGCCCCAAAACTGTCTCTTGCAAACAATAACAAATTTCATGAATTTTGCCTCCTGATTTTTTACTAGACATTGACAGATAAAAATGAGCTAATAAAAATTCAGAATAGCAAAATTTCATACCGAAAAAGCGGAGAGACTACATCACCCCCCCTACCGAAAATTCGTTTCATTCGCTTATATATAGGGACAACCAATGGCACATGCCATCGGATCCATATCTTCAGCTTCTGTTTCTCATATCTCCTGCGGTTTTCTACAATGCAAGAATGATACTTATACCCCGTGCAACGATCAATAACATTGTATAAATGAATCCAGCCATTGGTACGCGCCACATGTGACCGATAGTCTTGATAGTTTTTGCCACGTGCAATCCATGAACCTGGTATTCCAAAATTATAGACCGACATTGATTTCGCGAAAAACCTTACTTTCCCACATATTGTCAGGTACACATAATATGGCATATCTCCTACCGGACGATTTTTCATGGTAATGTATTCCGGTAAATGATCTAAAATGCTTCTCCTATGCAGCATAGAGTTTAAATGAATGTACTGATCGTCCTTGTCCCAAGCAATCATTTCTTCTGTTGTTACATCTGAATCATTGTAACGACCAGTAAATAATGTATCTTCATGCTTATATAAATTATGCTTTGTAACCTGATGACAACATGCAACATAATCAGGATGTGTATCTAAAAAATCAACTTGCTTCTGCAACTTAAACGGATCACTCCAAAAATCATCGCCTTCACAGAATGCTACATACTGTCCTCTAATCAGCGGAATCAACAGTAATGTTGGACTGATGCCCTGTGAATAAACATTCTTCTCTTCAAGAATGCATCTCACTTTATCTGGATATAAAGCAACGTATCGCTTGACGATCTCCGTTGTCCCATCCGTTGATACATCATCATGAATCAATATTTCAAAAGGAAATGTAGTTTTCTGCACCAGAATAGATTCAAGGCATTTTTCCAAATAGTTTTTGTGATTATATGTAATAACCAATATACTGACTTTAATAGATTCAGATATCATTTTCTCTCCTTATGCAAAGTTTTAATTTCTCTAATTCATAGGAGCCACCGCAGCCCGCTTCTTATTTTTCTAAGCAGCCGGTAGCAGTCATAGCTCGGGAAATCATCCCCAAAGCATCTGGTCAAAAATCCTGCTTTCCACCAGCTATCCCTAAAGTCCAGCAAAAGTGCCTTTGGACGTGAAACATAGTAGCTATTCCCTTTTGTCTTGGCTACATAGGATACGATGCCGTCTTCAAAATGCAAATCACCAAAGCCTACTGCCATACGCTCAGAAGGGAAACACCCCAATCTTTCCAAATTGGTAAAGGCAAAAGAAGGATCACTGTCAAAGGTAAAGTGCTGCTTCGCCCTTTCCATATCCTCTATAAAAGCCATCGCACCCTCCTGACAGGCGCGTATAGATTTGTAATCTGATTTATAATTCTCATATTCCCAGCCAGAGAAGAACGGCGCAATTTCCCCCTCAATTTCCTGGTACTTTTTCGTACTGCCATGATCTGCAGTAAACATCATTTCTACGATCGAGTTAAACGTGCTTTCTTTCTTATCAAGGTCTTCCCGTTTTCCAGGCTCAAACAAGTACCCTTTCGCATTCGCGTCACGGGTAATCGATGTGGTCGCTCGCAACCCAAGGTAGTAACCATGGATAGTCACAGGGATCTTCGCAGCAGCCGCCACTTTCAGCAGTGCACGCTGCATATTTCCGAACCAGCCGATATCAATAATGGCGACATTTCCAGAAAAGTGAATCTGATTCAGGTATTTCACTAGCAGATCATACGCCTGCCTGCTGCTTTTAATCATTTGCTCCTTTAAAAAATTTTCAAAAAGAGCAATGAATCGTGCATCCTTCCAAAGTGTTTCCAGAACATAGAGGGAATTCAGCTCAAAGCCGGCATCCCGTGCTTGTTCTTCAATGTCTGCAGGCTCCAAGCCCATATTCTTTACAATCGTTTTAAAATATTCTCTCCGATTCCACGCAAAGCACTTACTGAGTGCACTGATAGTTGGATTCATCCATAAAGTCGGAATGATCAGGGCTTTCCGCGAGGCATACATATACGTATTCTCGATGGGATTTTCCAGTTTCTGATATGCTTTTTGCATCAGTTGCCCGTCCCGAGCCAGGAAGAACGCATGCTGTATTCCATCTTTCTGAAACTCCTCGTGCAGCCAGTTCGCATAACCATAAAGGAGCGGACCTTCTGCTTCATACCCAACCTGCGAAAAGAAATCCATAGCGGAAAAAAGCCGCAACGCATCCCACTCATGCTGAGCCGCATGAGTATTAACAAAAGCGCATAACGCAGCATATGCGGGAGAAGTTTGTTTTTTTCTTTTGTCAATGATGAGGTTAATGCACTCATTCTTTGCTATATGATGAGCAGCTATCCCCAATGCTTTTGGCATCAGGTAATCGCTTCTTTTATTATCCCCGATATGAAGCATGTCCGATGGCTTGATTTGGAGCTGTTTCAGCACAGAAGTAAATAAACCACCCTTCGCCTTCGTAACCATATATGAAGAAGAAACAAAAAGTGCCTCATAGTGAATGCCCACCTTATCTAATATGTCAGCGATCACACGTTCTGGAAGGTACATATCTGAAATGATGACAACCTTTTTCTTGTGCTTCACGCAATAGTCATAAACCGGCTTGATCAATGGATTAAGCTGGCACAGCTCATATTCATACTCCAGCTCCCAGCTCTTCAGCTGTTCAACCTTATCAGAAGAAATCTCCAGCGAAAGACAACTATAAATCTCATCCAGGGTAACCTCTTCGCGCCCCTTCCTGCGTGCCGTGGCCTCCGCCTGTATACGTGCTTTGGCAAAATGGGTATCCTGCTGAAACTCCTTGTCTGCTTTTGTTTCTACTCCATAAAATACATCGATAGGTTTCGCGCAATCTCTTTTGATCAAGGTATCAAATACGTCAAAAGAAATATACGTATGTCTGTCTATTTCTTTATACAGATCTGTCCCCTGCCAAGCTGCTTTGTTTTTAAAAAACATATCTTACCTCATCTATGAAATGTGCCTGCATGAAAATACGTTTAAAATCGATCGGTATCATCATACCTGTTCCTTTACCTTCACATGCCAGTTTCATTCTTCAAACCGTCCCCGGCAGCTTACCAGAAATTCCTTCAACCGACCGAGATGCCAGTCCCTCACCTTGCTCCCCGTATCTTCCTCATCTGCTATCCCATCCGCGATCGCCATGATGACGGGAAGATCCGCCCGGTAGAAATCGCCGGCATTACTGATCCGATACACATACTCGATCCCACTTCGAAAGTAAGAAATCTCCGCCGGACTTGCCATTTTCAATTTTTTCAGAACCATCTGTGGATCCGCATAAGCCAAAAACTTTTCATCCTCAATAAAATGTTCTTCTTGTTCCCTGCATTTCATCTCAAAATCAGGCGTCCACTCGTTATTTATCAGGAATTGGGATTGATTGGAACGCCACTCTTGAGATGCATTTTCCAGAAACACGTAAATTGGCTGTAAAATAGCATTATACCTCTTTTTCGTCTCCTCATCATCTATATAAGACGCCACATAAAGCAACTTCACTCCACAGAAAGGTGATAACGTCCCGTTTTGTAATTTGGACAGAATGGCATTCACATAGTCTTGCATAGATACAGGGATACGCACCCTAGAAATATAAATCAATGACAAAAATAGATTACGTATATAGTCTGGATTCAGTTTTTTCTTTGGTATCTCCTGTTTAAGCATTTCCAAATATTTCTCTATTTCCTCATCCGTTAGAAGCTGCCAGTTCATAAGCTTTTTATAGGCCTCGTTACGTCCCTGGCTGGTATCAAGCAGATCTTCCAGCACATCAGTTATTACTTTCCC
>ULMK01003481.1_pt1 | contig 14160 bp, 10 predicted proteins | sample 1951621 | NCBI WGS metagenome assembly ULMK01 (sample SAMEA4835547, study PRJEB28245) | human gut metagenome | biome: gut microbiome; material: fecal sample | place: Denmark | collected 2008
GCTGTACTGGTTATATAGAAGTAGCAGGAGTTAAAATGAAATGTTGGAGATATTATAGACCACATGGACCAGAAAGTTTAAGGCAAGCATTAATGAACTCATGCAATCCTGTATTTATAGGGTTAGGAGGAAGGATAGGAGTTACAAAATACTATGAATACTTAAGAAAATATGGATTCTTAGGTAGAACAGGAATAGATCTACCAGGAGAAGCGGGAAGCATTTTTTTAAAAGAATCGAAAGTAGGACCAGTTGAGTTAGGAACAATAGCATTTGGTCAAAGATTTGAAGTGACACCAATACAAATGATAACAATGGTTTCAACAATAGCAAATGGCGGAATTTACACACAACCTAGAATCGTGAAACAAATAATAAACAGTCAAACTGGAGAAGTAAAAAACATAGAAACAGTAAAAAAAGATAGAGTGATATCAGAAGACACTGCCAAAAAAATGTTAAGTATGATGGAAAGCGTTGTCGCAGAAGGAACGGGAAAAAATGCTCAGGTAAAAGGATATGCAATAGGTGGAAAAACAGGAACATCAGAAGATGGAGTAAACACAGGAAAATACGTAACGTCTTTTATAGGAGTTGCGCCAATATCAAATCCAGAAGTTGCAATCCTAATAACATTATACAATCCAACAGGAGAAGGTGGTCACCAAGGAGGTGGTGTTGCAGCACCAATAGCTTCACAAGTCTTAGGAGAAGTTTTGCCATATTTAGAAATAAAAAAAGATAATCAAGATGAAGAGGAAAAAGGAGAAGCTGAAGTGCCAAACTTAATAGGATTAACAAGAAAAGAAGCCAAAAAAATGCTGGAAGAAGTAGGGCTACTAATAGAAACAAAAGAAAGCTTAAAAACAAATCTAGGAGAAGATGATGAAACAATAAAATCACAACTACCAAAAGCAGGAATAAAAATAAAACAAGGAAGCACGGTGTATGTAGACAAATAGAAAAAGATTGACATAATAGGGAAAAAGTTGTAAAATGGAAGTAGTTGACAATTAATATAAAAAAGAAAGGCCGATAAAATGGAAGAAATAAAAAATAAAATAATAACACTATCAGGAGAACCTGTAAGCGGAAAAGGAACAGTAGCAAAAGCATTAAAACAAAAATTAATACAAGAGGGCTATGAACCTGAAAAAATTCATATGAAATCAACAGGAGACGAATTTAGAAAATATTTTACATCAGTGGTTGAGTTAATTATAAACTTTGACAATCCAAAAAGGGAAGAAATAGCAAGACGTCCAGAAATAAAAGCTTTATTTGAGAACGTTGAAAATAGAAGAGTAATTTCAAAAACAATAGCAAGTTTAGCAGAGAAGAAAATTGATTTATCTCATTTTACAATAGAGGACGCGAACAACAGCCCTGAATTTGAAGATATTAGAAGTGTAATAGACCACACAATAGATGAAGAAATGAAAAAAGAAGGAATAAAAATAAATAGCGAAAGTCATCCAGATGAAGCATGGATAATAGATTCTAGACTTGCTTTTTCAAATGTTCAAGGCTCTTTTGACGTACGACTAACTGCTAACCCAAGAATTGCGGGAGAAAGATTGTTTAATGACAAGACCAGAGGAAAAGAGGATAGATACACTTCTCTAGAAGAAGCAATAAAAGAAAGAGAAGATAGAAGAACAGGAGAAATAAAAAGATATAAACAAGTATATGGAGTTGATATATCAGATGAAGAAAATTACAGTGTAGTTATAGACACTTCATATTCAAGTCCAGAGTCTATTGCAGACACTATTATTGAATGTTCGGACAGATTCCAAAAAGGCGAAGATTTTGCTAGAAATTGGGCAAGTCCAAAAGTATTTATTCCTAAACAAGATGAAATGGATACTCTTAGACCCGGAATGTTTGGTAAGGACATAGACGAGATGACACAACTAATTGAGGAAAATGGTTATTACCCAGACAGCCCAATAGAAACAGTAAGTGTAGATGGAATATTATATATAATAGAAGGACATCATAGAAATTTCGGAGCAGCTCGTGCTGGCAAAGAATTAATACCATATGAGATAATAGCAAAAGATGACGAAAAAAATCCAGAATTGTATGCGACTCCAAGAAAAATAGCAGAGTATGCTAATATGGCGCAATTATTTGGACATGAAGGATTGCTAGATAAACTAGAAAGAAAGACGTCAAATAATCCAAATGCAAGATTCTCATATGAAAAAATACACCCAGAATTAGTAGGAAGATTAACAGAAGAATACAAAAAAGAAATAGCAAAAAGAGAAGAAGAAAGATAATAAAAAAGATACTATTGCAATAAAAAATGCAATAGTATTTTTTGCGCTATAAATATTTACAAAGATATTTTAATAATGATATAATACAACTAACGAAAGGGGGATGAAATGTGAAAAAAGGCACAAAAAAAGGATGGTTAATTGCGATTATAGTGATACTAATACTTATAGTAGCACAAAATTTCACAAACAAATCAAGTGATTCAAATAAACATATTACAAGTGGCAAAACATTTAGATTAATTTCTAGTTCGGAAAACGCAGACTTGGAGCAAACACTGCAAGTGTTTGCAAGAAAAAACAATATAAAACTAAGCATAGACTACGCTGGAACAATAGATATAATGGAAAAGCTAAACAGCAAAGAACAATATGACGCAGTTTGGACATCTAATTCTATTTGGTTATATATGTTGGACAAGTCGGTATCAGTAAAAAATTCAAAATCAACAAGCATTAATCCAGTAGTATTTGGAATAAAGAAATCTAAAGCAAAAGAACTAGGATTCATAGATAAAGAAGTTAGTACAAAAGATATTTTAACAGAAATACAAAACGGAAAATTAAAATTTAGTATGTCGTCTGCAACGCAAACAAACACTGGAGCAACAGCATATTTAGGATTTTTAGCTACACTTGCTGGAAATCCAGAAATACTAAAAGTAGAAGACCTAGATAATGCAGAACTAAGAGAAAATGTAAAAAACTTATTCTCAGGAGTAACAAGAACATCAGGAAGCGAAGAGTTTTTGGAAGAGATGTTTATAAAAGGAGATTATGAGGCAGTAGTAACATATGAAACCTCAATTATCAACATCAACAAAAAGTTAGAGGAACAAGGAAGAGAACCATTGTATATAATTTATGCAAAAGATGGTGTATCTATATCAGACTCACCACTAGCATATATTGACAATTCTGATAAAGATAAACTAGAAATATTTGAGAAATTACAATCTTACATTCTAAGCGAAGAAGGACAACAAGAATTATTAAAAACAGGTAGAAGAGTTTGGTATGGTGGAGTAAATCCAAATGCAGATAAAACAATATTCAATCCAAATTGGGGAATTGATACAACTAAATACTTGGTTCCTGTAAAATATCCAAGCACTGCAGTAATAAAAAAGGCATTAGCGTTATATCAATCTGAACTAAGAAAGCCAACACATACCGTATTTTGTTTAGACTATTCAGGAAGTATGTCAGGAGAGGGAGAGCAACAATTAGTATCTGCTATGAAATATATCTTAACAGAAGAAGAGGCATCTAAAAACATGCTTCAATTCTCTAGTAAAGACAAAATATCAGTTATAACATTTAATCAAGAAATAAAAAATAAATGGAACATAGAAAACGGTGTGCAAACACAAGAGCTAATTGAAAACATAGAAAATGAAGAACCAACAGGAATGACAAACATTTATCTAGCAACATCAGAAGCTCTAAACATTTTAAAAACAGAAGATATGGACAAATACAATCTTTCTATAATATTAATGACGGACGGATTGTCAAACAAAGGAAATTTTTATGATGTAAAAAAATTATACACAAACATTGGAAGAGATATTCCTGTATATAGTATAATGTTTGGAAGCGCATCTGCGAGTCAGTTAGACGATATAGCAAAACTAAGTAATGCAAAAGTATTTGATGGTAGAACTAACTTACTAGAAGCATTTAAAAAAGTTAGAAGCTACAATTAGAGGAGGAACAAAATTGAAAAAGGAATATATTTATTCTTGTTTATTAGGAGGAACATTTTTTGCAGTACCATATTTGGCATGCGGAATTGGTGCTTTGCCATCGGCTGCAATAGGAGTTGCTGCATATGGCGCTGGAATACTACTTTTTAGAGACAAAAAGAAAGTAGATATATCAGACAACTTTGAAGCAGAAGATAAACTAGCAATAAAGCAAGCAAAAGAATCAATAATAAAAATGCAAAATATCTCTAAACAATTAGAAAGTCCTCAGTTAGTTCAAAATGTAAAATCTATTTATATAACATCAAATAAAATTATAGAAACAGTAGAAAAGAAACCGGAAAAATTAAAAAAAGTACGAAACTTTTTAAACTACTATTTGCCGGTAACAATAAAAATACTAGAAAGATATGACGAGATAGAGAACCAAAAGCTAACAACAAAAGAAAGCAAAAAATTTATGTCGTCAGTCGAAAACATGATTGAAAAAATAAAAGATGCATTTGAAGAACAATTAAGCAACATCTATCAAACAGAAATGGTTGATACAGATGCAGAATTAAAGGTATTTGAATCAATGTTAAAAGCAGATGGATTCTTAGACGAAATAGATTTTAATATAGAAAAAAAGGATAAGGAGGTGTAATGATGGACAGAAAAAAACAAGCTTTTTTAGGACTTGCAATATTAATTGTATTAATAATTGTAATAGTAGCTGTGACAACATTAAAAAATAACAAAGAGGGAATACTAGATAGTAATCTAAAGCAAGTATTTGTGGCGACAGGTGGAGGAAAAGAAAATTTTCTAGCAGATGAAGAAGTAAACAATATAATGAAACAAAAATATGGATTAAAAGTAACATATGATTCTTGGAGCAATGGAAAAATAGTAAAAGATCCACTACTTAGAAAAGATGGAAGCAAATATGATGCAATGTTTTGCTCTGACCAAAGATTCTACGATTATTTTAAAGTAAGCGCAGATACATCAAAAGGAGAGGCACAAAGAGACAGAGTACTAGAAGGAGGACTTACCCTAAATACTCCAATAGTTATTTACAGCTGGGATACAGTTGTAGATGCATTAATAAAAGAAAATATAGTAACACAAAAAGATAATGTTTACTATATAACAGACATGAACAAATTAATATCATATATATTAGAGGGAAAGAAATGGTCTGACATAGGAGTCGACATGTTATATGGAACAATCAACATAGACTCAACAGACCCAGTTACATCATCGCCAGGAGCAACATACTATGGATTATTGCTATCAATAATGTGTGGCGGAACTGTAACAGAAGAAAACCTTCAAGCCAATTTGCAAAACTTAAAGGAATTTTATATAAAATCAGGCTACATGAATAACACCCCAGCAGACTTATTTGAATTATATTTAAAAACAGGTGTTGGAGGAAAGCCAATGATAGTTGACTATGAGAAAAGTGTAATAGATTTTGCAAACTCAAATCCTGATGGATGGGAACAAGTAAAAGACAAAATCAGAATATTATATCCGACTCCTACAATATGGAACTCACATTGTATAGCAACATTTAATGAAACAGGAAACGAGTTCTTCAAAGCATTTGAAGATAAAGATATTGGGCAAATTGCCTGGTCAAGATATGGATTTAGAACAGGTATCACTGGTGGAAACTATGACGTAACAAAAGTAAATGTTTCGGGAATTCCACAAAGTATAACAAGTACAGTATCAAGCTTAAAAATGAAAATGTATGACGAAATGATTTCATATTTAGGTCAATAATGGTAATCTTAAACCATAATTAAGAAAATAAAAAAGGAGAAATTTTATTATGGAAAATTTAGAATTAAAAGTAGTATCAAATATCGATACAAGCAAAGTTGAAAACAGCTTAATTCAAGAAAAGAAAGTTACAGAAGAAGAGGTAGAAAAATCATTAAATTACAATGAACTACCAGAAGAAGAGAAAAAAGCAATAGACGAATTTGTTGCAAAAATAGATCCTAAAAACACAACAGAAATATTACAATATGGATCATCTGCACAAAATAACATATCAAAATTTTCAGATTCAGTATTAGACAATGTAAAAACAAGAAGTACTGGAGAAGTTGGAGATTTATTATCAGACTTAGTAGTAGAAATCAAACAATTTGACAGTGATATTCCAAGAAAAGAATATACAGGAATTGCAAAATTATTCCATTCAGCAAAAAAAGAATTAGAAAAACTAATAACAAGATACAATAAAGTTGAGGTAAATATAGGCAAAATAGAAAAACAATTAGAAAACCATAAACTTCAAATGTTAAAAGACATAGCAGTATATGATTCAATGTATGATAAAAATCTAGAATACTTCAAACAATTATCTTTATATATAATTGCAGGAGAAAGAAAAATACAAGAATTAAAAGAAACTGTTTTACCAGAATTACAAAGAATTGCACAAGAAAGCAATGACCAAACTGATGTACAAGCTGTAAACGATATGATGGCAACAATCAATAGATTTGAGAAAAAACTATATGATTTAAAAACAACAAGAATTATATCAATTCAAATGGCTCCACAAATCAGATTAATACAAAATAATGATAGTGAGTTAGTAGAAAAAATACAAAGCTCTTTAATAAACACAATTCCACTTTGGAAAAATCAAATAGTAATAGCATTAGGAATAACGCATGCTAAATCAGCATTAGATGCTCAAAAAGCTGTAACAGACATGACAAACGAAATGCTAAAGAAAAATAGCGAAACATTAAAACAAGGAACAATAGAAATAGCACAAGAATCAGAAAGAGCAATAGTAGACGTTGAAACACTTCAAAAAACAAATCAAGATATTATAGACACATTAGATCAATTAATTGCAATTCATGAAGCAGGAAGAGAAAAGAGAAAAGAAGCAGAAGTAGAATTACAAAATATAGAAGGTCAATTAAAAGAAAAATTATTAGAAATAAAAACAGAAAAATAAAAAATTTTTGCAAAAAGACTTGATAAAATTTTAATTTTATAGTATAAGTATATTAGATAATAATAACTTTGCCTACAAAGGAGGAAATAAAAATGGAAATACCAAATAATGATAATATCATACCAAATCAATTCGATGCAGCAGTACCAAGCAAAATTAGCACTTGGACAAAAATAAAAAATTTCTTATTCCAAGAAATAAAAATTGACTTAACTCCAAGACAACAAGCTACATTCCAAGCTATAAATGATTTCTGGCATCAAGAGATTTCAGATGAAGAAGGAGTAAACTTCATATTCCAAAAAATGAATTTCTAAAAATATTGCAAGCAGTAAACTGCTTGCTTTTTTTTTGTGCTCTTCTATGGAAATATAAAATAACTTGTGATATACTAATAAACGAAACATGCACAAAATTGGAGGAGAAAATGCCAAGAAAAATAGTAAAAGGAAATACAGAAAATCTAAATATATTAAATAGTAAAATAAAATACATAGGGTTCGAGCTAGAAAAAGTACCAGAATTTTTAAAAGACTTTGAGCCTTTGAATTATCGAGTTCCAAAAGTATATGATGAAACAACATACAAAATATATAAATATGTAAAAATAAAAGACATAGAAATATTAATAACGCCAAAAGATAGACTAGATGAACTATCAGAAAGATATAAGCTAGCAAGCCCTTTATTTACATATATGAAGCCAGAAACAAACGAAGACATAGAAAAATACGCGTACTTCTTAAAAATGATAAATCAGACAAATGTATTAGACATAGAAAACATAGAAAAAGAGCAAAAAGAATTTGACAAAGAAATACCGTTTGACGTTAAATTTGCAAACAATTTTAAATGGCAAATATTCTACTCAGATTATGCAAAAAAATACTTCATGCTTGCCTCTACAAATGAAACAGATAATTCACCGATGTTCTATTTACTAAAAAGAAAAATAGAAGAAAATAAGAGCAGAAGCAAAAAAGAAAACACAATTTTTGTTCCAATAAGCAATGAAGAATACTCTGAAAAAATATTTAAAAAATCAGAAATAGAAGATTTGGAAAATTATTTATGGTATTTTACAAAGAATTGGCCATCAATATATGAGATAACAGACAAAGAAGGTAATGTGTCATTACAAATAGTTGGAGAAGCTCAAATATACGACAAAATGGTCAGCAAATATCGCATGATACTAAACGACAAACAAGAAGCGATGAGAGTTTACAAGCTAATAAAAGCATTATTCATATTGTCATATGACTTGCAGAACTTGTACAAATTCCAAATAGGAATCAGCAAAAAAGGTGGAATAGAGTTTTACAATGAAAACAAAAAAATAGAATATGATTCATTATTAGAGTTCTTAAAAGAAGAAGCAATATCTAAAATAAAAGAAAACGAGCAAACCAAAATAGATACAAAAGAAACAAAAGCAGATATTCAAGATTTAAAGAAAAAAGAAGAAGAATTAAATCAAGAATATATTAGAAAAGAAGAACAAATAGTACAATACATGGAATCAAAGAAAACATTTATGGGACGAATCAGATACTTCTTTAAAGGAAAGAAAAAACAAACAGAAGAAGAAAATATAATTCAAAACAGCAAAAACAGAATGAAAGAAATATTAAAACAAGACAAAGAAGAAGTTACCCATTACAACGAGGAAGAACTAGAGAACAAAAACTACACAGTAGAAGATATAATAAAGATAGGAAACGAACTTGCTAATAATAGAAGAGAAAACAAAAATGCACACTTAGATTTAGATGCATTAAAAAATACAATAGAAAGTATAGACAAGAAAATACAGAATGCTGAACAGTATTTAGGAGAAATAGAAAAGCATAGAAAAAGCATATTCGACTTTTGGAAATACGCAAATAAAGACGAATCTAAAATGTTAGTAGAGGGAGAAGCAGAAAATCAAGCAGAAGAAAAAGGCAAAAATCTACAAAAAACATTTGACTATGAAACAGACATAGATGACTTGGCAAGCTATTTAGATTCTAAGCAAAGAGAAAATCTAACACATAATCAATTAGATGCAATGTTTGCAGTAGAGTCAGTGTTAGATGCCATAAATATAGTTGCAAAAAAAGAACTAACCAAAGAGGATACTGATACCTTAGAAGCAATATTAGATAAACTAAAAGAAGAATACAAGGCAAACATAGAGAAAATACAGAAAAAAGATTTTGACATATTTGGCAACATCAGTGAGGATAAAACAAAAATAAAAACATTAAAAAACAATAAACACAGAGAAATAGAAAAAGACAAATTCAAAGTATTAAACATCAATCTAGAAACAAGTTTAGATTCATTTATAAACAAACTAAAGGAATTAAGGACATACTTGGAAGAAGAAGACAACAAAATAGAGATTCCATATGACCTTCCTCTATACAAAGCAAGCAATGAAAAAATACTGCCAGAAGGATTTAACAAATTCAGTTTGAGTCCATTCGAAACACTGGATGAGTTAGAAAAAATAGAAACATCAAAAGAAACATATTTATATAAAATAAATGTGGAAAAAGGTACAAAGTTAGCTGTATACTCAAATATAGTATTTTTTGAGAATACAAATAAGACTTTACCTTTGGGAATGGATGTATCAAAAGAATGTTTAATAAACTTGGATTTATATAGCTTAGATTTAAAAGACAAAGAAGACTTCAACATAAATATGTTTAAAGACGAATTTAACAATTTTGTAAAGAAAGTTAAAGTCTATGAATATACATTAAAGAAGAAAGGAAACTAAGAATGATTGACAGAATAATAATAATGGTACTTGATGGCTTTGGAATAGGCGAAGCACCAGATGCTGACAAGTACGGAGATTGCGGAAGTAATACCTTAGCAGGAATATATAACAATGCAAAATTAGATATTCCAAACATGAAAAAACTAGGACTATACAATATTGATGGAGTGGAAGTTGGAACTAAAGTAGAACAGACTATTGGAGCTTTTGGAAAGGCTAGAGAACAAGCTGAAGGGAAAAACAGCCCAGTGGGACATTGGGAAATCTCTGGATATATTAAAAAGCCAGGATTTAAAACATATCCAAATGCTTTCCCAGATGAATTGATAAATGAATTTATGCAAGAAGAGGGCTTAGAAGGAATACTTTGCAATAAAGTAGGATCAGGAACAGAAATTCTTAAACAATATGGAGAAGAACATGTAAAAACAGGCTATCCAATAGTGTATACCTCAGCAGATAGCGTATTCCAAATAGCTGCACATGAAGATGTGATTCCAGTAGAGAAACTATATGAAATCTGCAGAGTGGCAAGGAAAATAGCAGACAAACCAGAATACAATATTGGAACAATAATAGCAAGACCATTTGTTGGAGATAAGGCAGAGAACTTTACTAGAACATATAATAGAAAAGACTTTGAATCTGAAACATTTGGTAGAACAATGTTAGATGTAATATCAGAAAACAATGGTAGAGTAATATCAATAGGAAAAATACAAGATTTGTTCAATGGTAGAGGAATAGAAAAAGCCATACACACAAGCGGAAATGCTGATGGAATAGCCAAAACTATTGAAGAGATAGAGAATGAAAAAGCAGATTTAATATTTACTAATTTAGTTGATACAGATATGCTTTACGGTCATAGAAACAATATCCAAGGTTATGCACAAGCGTTAGAATATTTTGACTCGCAATTACCAACGATAATGGAAAAAATGAAAGAGACCGATATGTTAATAATCACTGCTGACCACGGAAATGATCCAAGTACACCAAGTACGGACCACAATAGAGAATATATACCAATTCTTGTTTATGGAAAACAAATAAAAGAGAATATAAATCTAGGAATAAGAGAAACATTTTCAGACATATCAGCAACAGTATTAGACATACTAAATATGCCAAAATTAGAAAATGGAACAAGTTTCAAAAACGAAATATTAAAATAAGACATAATAACCCCCTGAGGCAACTCAGGGGGTTATTACTATTTTATATCTTCTTTTACTTGTGCGTGTTCTTCTAGCAATTCAGGTTTTCTTAAATACTTACTTAATAGCTTAAATGAATTTGCAAAATAGTAACCATCACAAATTCTTTCATCTCCAACAAATGCGAGAGTAATACACTTTTCTTCATGTATTTCATCATCATCATAAATAAAGCTTTTCTTCTTTTTGCCCATAGCAAAAAATAAGCTGGTAGTTCCAAAATTATATAAATGATGATAAACACTATCAATTCCCAAAGAACCAACATTTGTTAAAAATACACTAGTATGAAACGGACTGGCATTAATTACAGCCTTAGGCATTATACCGTGTCTGTCTAAGAAACTTAAAAACTTAATAGCTCGTCTTAAAGTTCCATTAGATACTAAACTTAAAGCTTTTGCAAGGCGGTCAGTGCTGTTGGCGGTACTAGTATCTTTATTAGCTTCAATAACTTTGTCAAGCTTTTCTTTAATTTCAAAAATGTTTTCAGTTCCTGTAAAAGGCAACTTAATAGTAGTTTCAGTACCATCATCAGAAAGACTTTTTTTGATAGCTAAAGAAACTAAAATTTGATTTCTAGCATACAAAGTACCATTCATAGCAAATCTATTTAACTGAGGTCTTTCAGCTAAAATTCTAACTAATGCTGCATAAATGATATTCATATAAGAAAACTTAATTCCTTCTGCAGCTTTTTTGTCGATGTATTCATCTATAGTTTTAAGTGAGATGTCTTGCTTAAAATAAACCTGTGAATCTGATCTTTCTAACATTACGCTAGGAATTACTCTAAAAAATGGAGGAAGAGTTTTTAATTTCCTACCATCACTTCTGTGTCCAAACATTATTTTATCCCCTTTTTCGATATATAATAATATTTTACAATGAATGTTGACTTTTGTCAAATAAAATTAGAAGTGTTTGTAGAACATTTTAAGATTATTATCTCAAAAAGAATAAAAAATACTTTCAAAATCATAAAAACCTAAAGTACAGATATAAACTGAAACTTTAGGTTTTCTTTTTATTTCGAAAATTTAATTAAATATATAATTTAATAAAAATTACTATACCAAATTTATAGCATAACTCTAAGAAAAAATCAATAGCAAAAAAATTGAAAATGCGTATACTAAAAATAAAGGAAAGGAAGAATTTACTAGAGAATACTCGATTATAGGATTTTAATTTTTTTATTAAATTATATATTCAATAAAAACTAAAATAATAATTGAATTATAAAATAAAATGTTTTATAATAACAATAAACAAAAGGAAAGAGGAAGAAAGATGAACCAAAAAAGATTAAAAAAATTAAAAGAAACAAAGGAGGAAAATAGAATGTTAAAAAATAAAAAGCGGAATAACATTAATAGCTTTGGTTGTAACAATAGTGGTGCTTTTGATACTAGCAGGAGTAAGCATCAATCTAATACTAGATGAAAACGGTATAATCAAAAAAAGTAAAGATGCAAGAAGAAAAACGGTAGAGTCTGCTCAAAATGAACAAGATATGATAGACAAACTGTTAGATGATATGAATGATACAGTTCCAGAATGGGGAGGAACAACAACTGAACTACCAGAATTTAAACTTAATGACAGTACTAATAAATTTGATTGGTATATTTATAATGAGCCACAAATGAAATTTTTTGCAAACTTTGTAAATCAGACTCTAACAGAACAAGATGAAAAATTAATGACAGATAGCAACGTAACATCAGAAGACATTGCTATAACAGGAGAAACAACAATATATTTAATGAATGATTTAGACTTAGGAGCAAGATTTGATGAAAACGGAAATTTAACATGGGGAGTGAAATGGGAACCGATAGGGCCAAGAGGAAAGGAATTATTAGGTGTTTTTGAAGGCAATAACCATTATGTTAAAGGAGTATATGTAGATTCAAACATCATATATAGTGGTTTATTTGCGACTACAAACACAATAAGAAATTTAACAATCAAAGACAGTTATATAACTGGAACGGACTGTGTAGGAGGCATAGTAGGAGGTATAGATAAAGGGACTATAGAAAATTGTCACAATATTAATACAACAGTTGTTTTAAAAGAAAATGGGGTATCTGTTGCGGGAATAGCGGGACAAAGCAAAGCTGATAAAATAGTTGGATGTACTAATAGAGGAACCATATATGCGTATGGAAGAGATGAAAAAGATCGTACACAAGCTGGAGGAATAGTTGGTATAGGAATAGGAAAAGAAATATCGAATTGTGTAAATAAAGGAAATATAATCTTAGGAGAAGGATCAGGATTATATACAGGAGGAATTTGTGGAATAACAGACGCAACCAATGAAGTTATAATTTCAAACTGCATAAACGAAGGAGAAATTAATGGTGCTGCTGGTGTAGGAGGAATAGTTGGACTATTATCTACAAATGGAATAGTTGAAAAATGTAGTAATATAGGAAATGTAAATGCAGAAAATTCGGCAGCAGCAGGAATAGTGGCACATGCAAATCAAAAGAATATGAAATCAAATTCAATAGTGAGAGAATGTTATAATTCAGGAAACATAACAGGAAAAAAGATGTTAGGCGGTATTGTAGCATATTTTTGCGGACAATCACAACAAGGAACAGTAGAAAACTGTTATAGTAAAGGAACAATAATTGCTACAGAAGGAGATAGCGGTGCAATAGTAGGTAAAAAAGTTCAAGAAGATGGAAATGCAGTGTTCCGAAATTTATACTATCTAAACACAATAGGCTTATATGCAATAAATAATAACCAATCATTTGAATCTGAAACAGTTAAAGCAGTAGAAGATGATATAAAAACCTATGAAGAGTTTCTAGAATGGATAAAAACAAAACAATAATTGCAGATAAAAACGCAAACAGAAACAAGAGAATATTACAAACTTCTAAATAATCAATTAAAAAAGCCCAAAAATCAACAAAGAACGAAACCGTGTGTCGAACTTTGACATACGGTTTTTCTGGACAAGCCAGCATTTAGGCTATATAATTAGTATGTTAACAAATTTACGTAAATCTAGATTAACAAACTTAAATCAAAAAACTAAATCCAAAGAAAAATCCAAAAAATAAAAACAATAAAATTATATAAGGAGGAGCGTGTTTGGTAACAACAGAAAACAAAAAAGAGGTAAAACTATTACAACCAAAGATAGACATAGTATTTCAAA
>ULMK01048129.1_pt1 | contig 14150 bp, 9 predicted proteins | sample 1951621 | NCBI WGS metagenome assembly ULMK01 (sample SAMEA4835547, study PRJEB28245) | human gut metagenome | biome: gut microbiome; material: fecal sample | place: Denmark | collected 2008
CCCCGTTTTGTTCGGGTGCTTTTCAAAATTCTTTACACCTTGTTTACATTTAATTTCACCACAGCAAAAAAATACTCCTCTATAATACAGAGAAAAATTCAAGTTTTGTTGATGTGTTTTTAGAAAAAATTTATAAATTATTATCATGCAAAAGAAAAATCCTCGCCATGCAGGCAAGGATTATCAATATCATTTTACAATTTAGATATTTAATTTTTTAGTATATCCAACAGTTCGGGAATATCGTTTTTCAATGTATCAAACACTACATTCAAATCAACATTGCCGTAATCGTGAACAATTCGGTTTCTTAAACCGGATATGGCGTTCCATGGAATATTCGGATTTGAATTTTTGTAGTCTTCTGTTAAATTTTTTGCATTTTCGGAAATTTGAATCATGCGAAACAGCATTGAATCTAAAAGAATATCATTTTTCGAAAGCTGTTCTATATCAACAGATTCCATATGATAAATTATAAATTCCAAATCGGAAATGATTTTATTTAAATAATAGTTGTTGTCTTTCACATTATCCATAAATTTTAATGCCGTCCTTTAATATTTCTTTCACTAAATCGGGATTGTTATTTATTTGATTGATATCCAGTGCGTCAACTTTTTTGCAGAGTGATAACCGTAATTCCTCAACCAATCCAAAAAATTTAATACCCTTGATGTCGACACAAATCAGCAAATCAATATCGCTTTTTTCGTTGGCTTTTCCTTTTGCATATGAACCAAATAAATAACAGTATTCGGCATTATATTTTTCAAGTATTGGCTTGCATTTGTTTTCTATATATTCAACAGTAACTATGCCGTGCTCCTCATCAATAGGATTTATTTCTTTTAGCTTTTCGATTATATAATTATATTTGATTGTGCCCGTTTTTGTATCATCATTTTCATAAGTGATATATGAGCGTAAAGAAATTCCGAGCAGTTTTGCCGCTTGTTGTTGAGTTAATTCTTTCTCAATTCTCAAGTTTTTTAGAACATTCATAATTGCACCTCTGATTGAATTATAATGCAATATTTGCACATTGTCAACCAAAAATGTGCAAATATTGCATTTTTATAGAAATATTATATGCAAAATCCGAGAGAACATTCAAATTAAAATTATATTTTTGTTATCTTATAAAAGTAGGTCCACCACAAATTGTAGGGCAAACCTCTTTTTATACTTGCAACTTTTATTTTTTCAAGTTAATATGCAACACAATGTAATATAAAAAGATTTCTCGGAATAGACAGTTCCAAGAAATGCTGTGCGATTAAATATTAACAAGATTATTTAACTTATTCATTTGTTTTTTCTTCTGCGTAAGTGATGAATGAACATATAAATTCATCGTAGTTGAAACATTAGCGTGACCGAGAATTTCACTTAGAGTTTTATAATCCATACCAAGTTCGATACATCGAGTTGCAAAAGAATGTCGAAGAGCATGGAAGTTTATTTTGTCAATTTTGCAATCTGAAAGACATTTGTTAAAAATATTTTGTGCTTGCCGTGGTTCAATAAATTTATCTTCAAGCCCTGTAAGCAAATATGAATTTTCATTTTTGGGATTGAACGATTTTAAGATAGATACAAGAAATTTAGGTATTGGTATCTTTCGATTTGAATTTGTTGTTTTAGGCGGAGTGATGATGATTTTTGTTTTAGAATTTTCGTCATCACATTGTACCCTTTGCATTGTTTTGTTGATACTGACAATGCCGTTAAACAAGTCAATATCGCCCCATTTTAACGCACAAAGTTCACCGCATCTTATACCGGTGTATAGTGCAAAAAGTATGGCAAGTTTGGTTAAATCAATATTTTTTGTAAGATAAGCTGTTAATAGTTTTTGCTCTTTTTGAGTTAATATTTTCAATTCATTCTTTTGCTTTTTAGGAAAAGTAATTTTGATATGCTCAACGCATTTATAGTCGTTGTCATAAGCGAAAGAGAGAATGCTGTTTATGACAGAAATATATGTTTTAATTGTTGTAATTGACATCGCATTACAAATCAAAATTTGATTAACTGTTTGCTGAACAATCTTGCTGTTAATCTTTTCAAGCGAACAATCGCAAATTATTTTATCCATATTTTTCGAGATGAAAAGATACTTTGTATAAGTCGATTCTTTCCAAAAAAGTTTGTTGTCCTCAAGCCAAAGCGCCGATACATTTTTAAAACTGCTATCCATATTGCAACTCCTAATCCAAAAAATTGTACAGTCATCTTCAGAAATTCAAATTTATTTGACTGTGATACATTAATATAATATAATAATAGTATTAAAGATTTCTCAGAACTGTCTATTCCGAGAAATGCTGTGTTTATTATTTGTATGTAGGCGGAGAATATTATGAATGTTTCATTTGTATCATCGCAAGATATAATTGACGGAATTAACAAGACATTAAAAAACAAAACAGACGCTGTTATAAATATCATCAACGATAAATTAACAGTGTCTGTTTTTGCGCTTTTGGAACAAAACCTACGCAATGTAAAAGAAATCAATTTCATAATCAGAGACAGCAGATATTTGCCAAAGGGTGAAGAAGTATCAAGAGAATTTGAAATCAACATTAACGATGTATTGTTCAATTCTTATGACATAACGGAAAAGAATAAGCTTCAGCATTTTTATCAAGCGAAAGCGATGCATAATTTTATAAAAAAGCATGTAAATGTGAAGCGTGTGACAAATGCTTGCTCTGTAAAAAGCAATTTGATTTGTATTGATGATAATTTTATGTTTACAGGTCAAAGTTCACTTGAAATGCCGGATAAAAGGAATTCATCTGTATTTGCTGCAAATTTTGATGCTATTGTTACCGATAATGACGAAACAGGTAAAGAGCAAATTGCAAGATGCAGCGAAATGTTCAATCAGCTTTGGTACAACGAACAGTTTACCGTTTCTTATAAAGAACAACTTTTAGAAAGTTTGCATTTTGTATATAAAGAACACTCGCCTGAACTGCTTTATTACTTTACTCTTAATGAATTGTTCGGTAATCAGCTTGACCAAGGTGTTGAACGCTTTGAACGGGACAGCGATAAATTCAAGAAAACTGAAATATGGAATGCTTTGTATGACTTTCAAAAGGATTGCGTTGTGTCGGCTATCAGAAAGCTTCAAAAATACAGAGGTTGTATTATTGCAGATTCTGTTGGTCTCGGTAAAACATTTGAGGCTCTTGCCGTAATTAAGTATTTTGAAATTGCTATGGATAGGGTGCTTGTGCTGACTCCTGCCAAGCTTTATGACAACTGGAATTCCTTTAGAGGTGATTATAAGGATTCATTTTTGCATGAATCTTTCAATTATAGAATTATGTTTCATACCGATTTGTCAAGGTACAAAGGTATGTCACGCTCCGGTCAGGATTTAAAGAAATTTGATTGGGGACTTTACGATCTCGTTGTTATTGATGAGTCGCATAATTTCAGAAACAGAAACGACAGATATGACGAAAATGATCAGCTTGTGATGACACGATATGCTCGTCTTATGCAGGATGTTATCAAACACGGAAATAACAACACAAAGGTTTTGCTTCTTTCTGCTACGCCTGTAAATAACAGCCTTGTCGATTTGAAAAATCAAATAAGCATTATTACTCGTGACGAAGATTACGCTTTTGAAGACGAAGGCATTTCAAGTGTTGAAAATCTTTTAAGAAAATCATCACAGGTAATAAACACTTGGGAAAAGAAACAGAATCATACAAAAGATGAATTGCTTGACGACTTGCCGTCAGACTTTTATAAGCTTCTTGAAATCATGACTATTTCACGAAGCAGAAAGCATATTATGAACTATTATGCTAACGGTGATGTCGGAACATTCCCCGAAAAGAATAAACCTATCACAATGCATAACAATATTGACACGCAAAACCAACTGCTTACATTCCAAAAGACAAATGAACTTTTGGAATTGCTGAATTTGAGTGTCTACACACCTATGCGATATGTAAAGCCTGAGTTTATGAGGGAATATATTGAAAAATATAATCTAAAAGGTAAGCGTGGAGGTAATATGGACTTTTCTATCCAATCAAAGGGTATGATTGTCCTGCATAGATTTAATCTCTTTAAGCGCCTTGAAAGTTCGGTCTATTCGTTTGAAGAAACTTTGCACAGGCTACTCGAAAATATTGACAAAACGATTGAAAATCTAAATAAAGGTACAACTGTTACACAGCAAGACTATGAGTATGAGGATGACGAATTAGTTTTAGAAAGCAGTAAATACGAAATCAATATCAAGCACCTTCGTGTTGAAGATTACATAAACGATTTGTACGAGGATAGATTTATTATCAACAACATTCTTGAGCAGGCTCAGACCATTTTGAAAGAACACAGGGATGCGAAAATTAAAGAACTTGAAGAGCTTGTGGTAGAAAAAATAAATACGACTCCTTATAACGCAGGCAATAAAAAGGTGTTGATTTTTACAGCATTTGCGGATACGGCAAATTATATTTATTCAACTCTCGGCGAAAAATTGCGAGGAAAAGGCATTTACTGTGCAAGCGTAACCGGTAAAGGCGTTAGGTTAAATAATCCAAATGTTGAAAGCGACTTCAATTCTGTGCTTTGTGCATTTTCACCAATGTCAAAAATGAAAAAGCATATTCCTGAAAGGGAGCAGATAGATGTTCTTATCGGTACGGATTGTATTTCGGAAGGTCAGAATTTGCAGGATTGCGATACAGTAATCAATTATGATGTTCAATGGAATCCGGTGTCACTTATTCAGCGTTTCGGCAGAATTGACAGAATCGGAAGTACCAATAAATGTATTCAACTTATCAACTTCTTCCCGGAAATGCAGCTAAACGATTACCTGAATCTTGAACGCAGAGTAAAAGGTAAAATGGTGCTTTCTAACCTTGTTTCAACAGGTGAAGACGATCTACTAAATCCTGAAATGAACGATTTTGCATTTCGTACGGAACAACTTATCAAGATTCAAAATGAAGTAATTGATATTGATGATGCAAGCGACAGTATTTCGTTGACCGACCTGAATCAAAATGAATACCTGTATGAGCTTTCAGATTTTGTAAATTCAAATAAAACGCTTAAGGCTATGCCGAGGGGCATTTATTCCGTTACCGACGGTGAAGAGGCAGGCGCTCTGTTCTGCTTTAAGCATAGGAACGAGAAAGAAAAGCCAAAGTCGGACAGCTCTATTTATCCGTTTTATCTTATTTATGTTAAAAATGACGGAGAAATTTTGTATACCAATTTGCAATCAAGAATGACCTTAAAACTTTTCAGAAAACTTTGCTATGGCAAAAAGGAGCCAAATATGGCTTTGTTTGAAAAGTTCTTTAAGCGTACAAATAATGCAAAGGAAATGAGCTTTTATTCCGGTTTGCTCAATAAGGGTATTCGTTCAATTCAAGGGGAAGAGGAAAAGCAGGCTGTTCAAACCGTATTTGATTTTTCGGGCTTTAATAATTCATTTGCTGATGAAACAGCAGACGATTTTGAACTGATTTCTTTTCTGGTGGTTGAATCATGAATATAAATATACCCGACGAATATAAAGTGAACAGTAAAATTCCGATAAAGGAATTTATACCGAAATTTCTTAAACCTGAGCAAAAAAGAAGAATACGAAACAGTATTAGGTCTGTAATCATTACGCATCAAATTGCAGGTCAAAAAATACCAAGCTTTGTTGATGAAAACAATAGATGCGAGGTTATACAGTTTTTTGATATTGAAATAGGCAATATTAAGGAAGCACCGTTTGTTGCAAATATTTATCAAGCTGTTATTAAGTCGCCGTGCGTGATTCATTTTTATGACGCAGTGAGCGAAAGCTATTCTTTTGGACTGAAAAGGCTTAATAGGCAGGACGAAAACGAAGTTGTTGTTGAATATGCTTTTATTACAAAACCTTTCAGCCGAGTTTTGCCGAGTAGTCAAAAGGACGCTTTGCTTAGCGCAATATCTTATGAAAATATAAGGTGCAAAGTTAATAAACTGAGCTTTTATAACGAAATGTTTGTTAAGGCCTATGTTGTGCATAATGACACGGCATATCAAAAAGCGTTGGAATTGCTGAATACAAATTTGTGGTATGACGCTGATAAAACGGTTGCACTTTATTCGGCTTATAAAGATTTGGTCAGCCAAAAATATATGCTGTTAAAAGCAACAACGCAGGCAGAGAAATTGCCTTATAACATAAAAATTAAACAGAATATTGAGATACTTAATAATTTTTTGGAGGAAAAGTAGGAGGCATAAGTATGGGAGAATATAAAAATGTACCTCAAGAAATAAATGATGTCGTAAGCGATAATATTAAAAAGCTTGCACAGCTTTTTCCGTCTGCAGTTAAGGACGGTCAGCTTGATGTAAATGCTCTTAAAGAGGAACTGGGCACATTTGAAGAGGTTGGCAAGGAAAAGTACGAGTTTACTTGGTCCGGCAAGCAAAATGCAAAAAAGATTGCACAGCAGGATGTTTTTGGCAAGACTTTAAAGTTCTGCCCTGAAAAAAGTAAAAATGCCGACACAACCGAAAATATTTATATCGAGGGCGATAACCTTGAGGCTCTTAAACTTTTAAGGCAGAATTATTATAATTCCATCAAGATGATTTATATTGACCCTCCGTATAACACAGGTAACGATTTTGTTTATAATGATGATTATTCTATGTCGCAAGAGGAAAGCGATATTGCCGAGGGCGTTGTTGACGAATTAGGCGAACGATATACAAAAAATCAAAAGTCAACAAACAGATTTCATGCTAAATGGCTTAACGAAATGTATCCTCGCTTGAAATTAGCAAAAGATTTATTAACTGATGATGGTGTTATATTTATATCCATGGATGATAATGAGATAGATAATTTGAAAAAATTGTGTAATGAGATATTTGGTGATGATAATGTTGAAATGCTTGTATGGAACAAAGAAGCAGAAGGCTCATCTGGAACATTAAAACAAGTAACTACAACACGTCGAATACACGAATATATTGTATGTGCATTTAAGAATATCGGAACAACCCAATTTTTCAAAATTCACGAAGCACTTAAAGGCAAAGAAAATGAATTTCAAACAGCCAATTTAGCTGTAAATGCCGATAAGGAAAAAACAGAACATCCCAATTACTTTACAATTATGAATCCAAGCGGTGAATGTTTTACTCGACAATGGAAATGGAGCAAACCTGAAATTGATAGGCTTATTAGTGAAAATTTAATATATTGGGGTTCAGACGGTCATAAACAACCGAGATTAATAATACCGACTGATGAGAGAAGAACAACATTCTTGTTGTCAATATTAAATTATGGTGGAACAACTGTAGGTAGAAAAGATTTTGAGAATTTGCTCGGTACTGAAATCGAATTTTCATACCCTAAACCTGTTATTTTATTAAAAAAATTGATTGGAACAGCATGTTCACATAATGATCAAATTCTTGACTTCTTCTCAGGCTCTGCCACAACTGCTCACGCAGTTATGCAACTAAATGCAGAGGATGGCGGTAATCGTAAGTTCATTATGGTTCAGCTTGAAGAAAAAACCGACGAAAAAAGCGAGGCACACAAGGCTGGATATAAAACAATTTGTGAAATCGGCGAGGAGCGTATTCGCCGTGCAGGTGATAAAATAGCAGAAGAGTGTCAAGCGAAAATTGATGAATATAAATCTAAACTTGAAGTATTGGCTAATAATCCAAATGGAAAAGGAATTCCTGTTGAAGAAGACGAGCCATATCCTATTCCTGATATTGGCTTTAAGGTTTTTGAAATTGCAAACACAAATATAAAATGGAATGAACTTGAATTAAAGGATGAACAAATTGATTTTGCTAATTTGAGCAACAATCCTGACCAAGTTGACTTTAAGCAGGGTACAAAGGACATTGATGTTGTATATGAAATTATGCTCCGTCAAAAAAATATTCCGTTGTCCTCAAAGATCGAAGTTCTTGATGAAATCGGCTCTCGTACATATCTTTATGCCGACAGCTATCTTGTGTGCCTTGAAACGCAGGTGACAAACGAGATGATAGACAAGCTTGCTTCTCTTGATCCGACACCGTTTAAGTACATTTTCCGTGACAGTGCATTTAAGGATGACATTGACCTTAAGACAAACGCATTCCGCAGATTAAAAGCTATGGTGGAAAAACACGCAGGTGCAACAAAGAAAGCATACACTGTTGAGTTTATTTAAGGAGAATCGCTATGGCAGATAAAATTACATTTAACTTTAGTGATGACCTTGATTATCAACTTAGGGCAATCCGTTCAACAGTAAATTTGTTTAAGGGTTTGCCGACGACGGACGCAAGTTCTATCTATCACTATTCCCGTGCAAAGAAGATTTTAGAAGGCGATCCTGTTCGCAACGGAAACCTTGTACTTGGCAGTAAGTTACTTGAAAATATGCGTTATGTTCAGCTTGACAACGACTTGTTTGCCGACGAAAGCGTAACAACTGGCAACAACTTCACCATTGAAATGGAAACCGGCACAGGCAAAACCTATGTTTATCTTCGCACAATTTTGGAACTCTATAAGCAATACGACCTTAAAAAGTTTATGATTGTTGTTCCGACTGTGGCAATTCGCAAGGGTGTTGAAAAATCCATTGAACAGCTAACGGAGCATTTCAAGGCTCTTTACGGTGTGGATTTGTCTAAATACAGCTTTATTTATAACACAAACAACCCAAAGGAAGTCAGTTCCAAGCTTGTTGAAAGCAATGATTTAAGTATTTGTGTTATGAACATTCAAGCGTTCAACAAGAGCAAAAACAAGATTCGTCAAGAAGATGAATACGGTCAGATTATTTGGGATGATATTAAATATATCCGACCGATTGTGATTATTGACGAGCCGCAAAAAATTGAGGGTGGCAAGAAAAAATCAAAATCGCTTGAAGCTATTGAAGATATTGAGCCTTTGTTCGTTCTTCGCTATTCAGCGACCCATAAAAAACTGTATAACCAAATTTACAAGCTTGATTCTTACGCTGCATATCAACAAAATCTTGTAAAAAAGATTACGGTTAAAACCGTTCACAGCGAAATACCAAAAAGCTATCCGTATATTCGCTATAAATCTTTCACAAAAGATTTAAGAGCAAGAATTGAAATATTCAGCCAAGATCAAGGCGGTAAAATCAGATTCAAGTCTTTTGATGTTCTTGCAGGTGCGTCACTTGAAGAATTATCAGGCGGATTATCGCAATACAAAAATATGTTTGTTGCATCTCAACCGCACAAGTTGCAACCGCTTTATATTTCTGCACCCGATGAAGATATTTATTTGGAACAAGGTCAAAGCAATTATGAATTTGAGCCTAACGAAACGGTAAGAATTCAAATCAAACTTGCAATTCGCAGTCATTTTGACAAGCAGTTTGAGTTGCTTCACAAGGGTAAAAAAATAAAAGCCTTGTCTTTGTTCTTCATTGATTCTGTTGCCAAGGTTCGTGACAATGATGCGCCTGACGGCAGAGGCGAGTATCTTCGCATATTTGATGAAGAATACCAAAAGGCAATTAAGGCTTATAAAGGTCAATTTGAAAAGTATAAAGAATATTTCCCTGATTACGAAAATGTGCAGCAGGTTCGTGAGGGCTATTTTGCAGTGGACAAAAAGAACAACGCTGTTGATGTTGCAGGCTGGGATTCCAATGTGAATGACGAGGATGTAAAGCTGAATGCAAAATCGCAGGAAGACATTGACCGAGGCGTTGAACTTATCCTTGAAAAGAAAGACGAGCTTATTTCATTTAATGAGCCTCTTGCGTTTATCTTTTCTCATTCAGCATTGCGTGAAGGATGGGACAATCCTAATGTGTTCACTCTTTGCACATTAAAAGCGAGCGGTTCAGACATTGCCAAAAAGCAAGAAATCGGGCGTGGTTTAAGACTGCCTGTTGACATTACCGGCAACAGATGTATTGACAGTAATCTTAACGAGCTTACTGTTATTGCAAATGATTATTACGACCATTTCGCCGAAGTTCTTCAAAAAGATTTTAACGACAGTATGAACTTCAACAAAAATGAAATTACTGCCGATATTCTCATTTCAACTTTGAAAAATGCAGGTGTTCCAAAAGCGTTGGTAACTGCAGAACTTGTCGATTCGCTAAAAACGGAATTGATACAAAACGGCATATGCAATAAAGATAATGTTATTAAAAATACACCTGAGCAAACTACAAAACTTTTGGACAAGCTTACATTCAGCGACGAACGCTTAGCCGAGCATACAGAACTTATCAAAAAAGAATTTGTAAAATTGATGACGAAGAAGGGCAGTCGCAAGGTTGAAATTACAAACGGTGACAATGAACCTTATGAAAACAAAATCAGAGCATTTGTTACCGAGGATGAATTCAAAAGCGTTTATGCAAATTTGTGCGCTATTCTTCAAAAGAAAACAATTTATGTAACAGATATTGATAAAGATGAGTTTATTAGTTCTTGTCGTAAAGAAATAAATGGACTTTTAGAATATCGACATATTACAGATTCTTATTTAATTGAAGAATCTCACGGTGAATTTGACGATACTGCTCAGTTCAAACTTTCTCACGATGCAAACAAGGACAGAACTGAAGTAAAGATTGGCGATGCAGAAAAGAAGTCAGATTTTGAAATTGTAAATTACATAATGAGTCAAACCATGTTGCCAAGACTTGCAATATTCAAAATCTTGAAAGATGTATCAAGAAGAGAACTGCTCAACGACCAAGATATACTTGAAAAAGCAACAGATAAAATCAAGGAAGTGTTCAAGAGCATTTCTGCTCAAAAAATCACGCATTATGAAGTGGTTGACGGCTATGAAACCGATTCAGGCAACATTTTTGAACTTGACACGATTACAGAACAGGATTTTGAAAAAGAATGGAGAGTGTTCCATTCAAATCCAAATCGCAAAGCTGCAATCAATGAATATTACAAGATGGACAGCGAAGGCGAAAAGGAGTTTGCCGATAAGCTTGAAAGCAACGAAAATATTTTGATGTTTACAAAGCTTAAAAAGGGCGGCTTTGTAATTGATACCCCATATGGCAATTATTCTCCTGACTGGGCAATAATCTGTCGCAAAGACGGTGTTGAAAAGCCCGAACTTGGCATTTATTTCATTGTTGAAACAAAAATCAACAAGGACCACGATGCTTTAACTCAAGTTGAAGTTAATAAAATCAAATGCGGTCAGCTTCATTTCAAAGCTGTGTCTGATTTGGTGAAGTTTAATTGGGTTAAAAGCTACGAAGACTTCAAGGCGAAGTTTGGAGTAAAAGAAAACGAAGTGTGATTTGTTTTATTTTTATACTTTGATACATATATAGCCCTTGTTCAAACCACCCGTTAAACGGGTGGTTATGATTATAAAATTTGGTTTAGGTATGAAATTAAATTTATTGTAACTATCCATACTATGTGATAAAATGTGTGTAAACGAGTGTAAATATGAAAGCTGCTTTTATAGCAAAACATAAGGCAATTTTTATGCAACGAAGCGAAAGGAAAAGCTCGGAAACAAATTAAAGAAACCTAAGACTATGATGCTAAAATCGTTCATTTGTCTCTTTCACATATAGACATTAGCCTTGATGATGGAGAAAAAGTCGATTACGAAAAAATTTAGATTTCCGGTGTAAAGAAAATACAGATTTTAGCAAAAATTTGAGGTGTTAAATGGAACTGATTTATTCAAGTATTAAGGAATTTGAGGATACTTATAAAAAAAATCAAGGCTTGTATAATACACAGTGCTCTTGCAGTGCGTATTTTGAGATGCATTTAGAAAATACAAATGTCAGCATTGGTGAGTGTGAAATTCAAATAAATGAATGTCCGGTTATGGTTTGTGAAAAATGTGGAAAGAAACATTTATGCCCAGATATTCCACGGGAAATATGTGCTGCCTATTTTGAGATGGTAAAAAACGGTCAGTCTCTTTGCAAATTAACAATAAAAGCAAATATTCGCTATGAATATGCAGAAAAGGCAGATTTTATTTATGACTCAAGAGATATGTGTATTCCGGGAATAGGCGTGGATTTAGACCCGACACGTCTAGAAGGGTTTTCGTGTCCAGTATTCTTTAAAAGAAATGTTTTGAATAATTTTTTTACTGATGATGACTATGAATTAGACTTCTTTTCGGAAAGTTATGGTGCAATCGCAAAGAAAGCAACAGATGGTTCGCAATATGAATGGGAAATTGTTTTTGGTATAAATAAGAACAATAAAGTTGTTCTGTTTTTAGGAGATTTAGATCAAATTAAACCAGATGACCCTGCAATATATTGGCTGAAATCATATAATGAAAAATCTGACCATTGTATCGTAGATACCGAGCTGTTTCGAGCACAAATGAATTGTATGTTTAGTGAGCCAATAATAGAAAAAAGAATAATCTCGTTAAGAAATGCTTTTTTCAAAAAGATGAAAGAAAAATATGATGTAGATTTGTTTCATCTTGAAGAAGAGATTGAGGAAAAAGGCGATGACTTACAGAAACCGATAAATTATTCCAAAAGAGAGGTCAAGGAGAATATTATCACACTTGATGGTGTGCTTAATGAGGGAATTGATTGTGGAGAATTGCGAAAACTATGTATGAAAATAGTTGACCATATCCCAAAAGATATTAAGGAATTAAAAACAAGAAAGCTATTACAAGCTATCATAGCTGAAAAATCTGGAGAAGATGCAGCAAGAAAAATTGTCGCACCCTTGTTTTATTTAAATGATTTGAGAGTATGCTTTGCACATTTAATACCACAAAAAGAAATAGATGAGTACGAAGCAAATATAGTTTTGGCGTTTGGTCTTTCAGATTTTACAGAATATAAAAAGATGTACGATACATTGATTGATGAATTGTATTCTTTGTATCGTTATCTTAATGTTACAGAAATTTAGTAGTCAACGATAATGAGAATTGGCAGAAATGGCGGATTATGGCAGAACTAAACTTAAAACAGATTGTAGACAATTAAATAGTAATTTGGTCTTGACTGATTATCGGTGTTAATAACACAAAAGCGTTGAAGATTTTGCCTTTCTTCAACGCTTTTTCTAATGGGTATGTAGATCTTTTTTGTTAATTTTATGTTTCAAATCTTAAAACAAAAGTTGAAGTCCCATTACGATGATCCACATATATGCACAGGTTTTTGGAATCATAAGCAAGCCAACCTTTGGCTTTGTTTTGCTGAACAATGTTACAGGGATGTAGCAACCGAATGAAATGATGATTGCGGCAACCATTCTTGTCATATGGAGGTCGTTTGTGTTGCCAGAAATTGCGTAAAGAATGATTACACCGATACCCGTTACTGCGAAAACTGCGTTTCTGATAACGGAAAGTTTCATATTGCCTTCGTCTGAACACCAGTTGTTTTGTGGAAGAACGCAGATTACCATTCTGATGATTGCGGAAATCCAAATCATTGCTTCAACTGCAACAGGTGCTGTCAATTCGGGGAATGTAAGCTTCCAGATATACAGCAAAACAATGTAGAATGCTGTCATTGTGATTGAGGAAACCTGCAAGCCGAGTCCGAGCTGCCTTTTGATTTTGTCGTTGCTACCGAGAACTGCTCTGATAATTCTCGGAACAAGGTGGAATGCGTCACCGCCGCAAAGCGTCAATGTCAACACGCCGTACAAGATGAACAAAGGATTGCCCTTTGAAAATACGAAGAACAAAATACCTGCGATTAAGTCGAAAATCAAATATCCTGCGTCAAAAATTGCTTCCATAATATCGGGAATTTGCGGTTTGTATTTTTCGTTTGCCATAATTAGAACTCCTTTTTTACTTCAAATAACTAACATTCACGGTGTTGTTTCTTGTTTAAACAATCTTCTGCGTTATTGCAGATTTTTTCAAAAATATTCTTGAATGTTGCGATTTCCTCATTTGAAAATCCTTTGAGCACATCGTGGGCAAAACGCTTTTGCGTGTCGATACCCTCGTAGATTATGCTTTTTGCACTTTCGGTCACGAAAATTTCTATGTGTTTTTTGTTGCTTTCGCTTTGCTTCTTTTCAATCAAGCCTTTGTTTTCAAGTGATTTGAGCGAGGTTGAAACATGAGATTTTGTTGATTTGCG
>ULMK01040824.1_pt1 | contig 13861 bp, 7 predicted proteins | sample 1951621 | NCBI WGS metagenome assembly ULMK01 (sample SAMEA4835547, study PRJEB28245) | human gut metagenome | biome: gut microbiome; material: fecal sample | place: Denmark | collected 2008
CACCAAGTGCCGCACAGTTAGCATCATTTTCAATATAAATCTTTTCTTCAGGCTTATTAAGTCTTTTTGCAAGCATAGTTCTTGCCGGAACATTATTAAATGCAAGGTTATTTGCAAATTCAATAATACCGTCTTGGTTTACAGTACCCGGTGTACCCATACCTACACTGTCAATATCAGCCATAGTCAAGTTTGCTGCTTTAACTGCTTCTTCGCAAACATCAGCAATATCATCAAAAATTTCATCAGCACTTCTTGGTGCATTTGTAGGAGTTTTTGATGTACCGATAATCTTATATTCATCATCTACAACTGACGCAACAATATTTGTTCCACCTAAATCAATACCAATAGTATACATTTTTCTAACCTCTTTATTTTAATTTATATCTGCAAAATTCAGCTTAACTCTGCCAAATTTCAATTTCCCTGTCAACTGGCTGAACATCATCCATCCCAAGACTCAGCATTAAATCTTTAGCCGCGTTATAACCCATTTTCTTTTGGCGGTTATTCATAGCAGCGGTTTCAACAATAACAGCAAGGTTTCTGCCCGGAGTAATCGGAACAGTCATTGCAGGTATTTTCACACCGAGAATATTCGCATATTCATTATCAAGCCCGAGTCTGTCATAAGCCTTGGTAGAATCCCAAGCTTCAAGCTGAATAACCATATCTATCTTCTCACTTGGTTTTACTGCACCCATACCGAAAATACGCCTTGCATCAATAATACCGATACCGCGAAGTTCAACAAAATGGCGAATATTACTCGGCGAATTGCCACGCAGTGTTCTGTCATTTATTTTTCTGATTTCAACAGCGTCATCGGCAATAAGTCTGTGGCCACGCTTTATAAGTTCGATTGCGGTTTCGCTTTTACCTGCACCGCTTTCGCCTGTGATAAGCACACCCTCACCGTAAACTTCAACCAAAACACCGTGCCGTGTAATTCTCGGTGCAAGTTCTGTGTTAAGAAATTCAATAAGCGCAGCCAAAAACGGCGAAGTTTCCTCCTCTGTTTTAAGAAGCGGAACTTCATGCTTTTTGCACGCTTCTAAAAGATAATCCGGTATTTCAAGACCTCTTGTAACAACTGCAGCAGCCGGGCAAAGTGAAAGCCAGCAATCAAGTGCCTTATCCCTTTCCTCTTCATTCATACTGCGAATAAAGCCTATTTCAGTCCAACCAAGAATTTGAATTCTCAACGAATCAAAATAATCGGTATATCCTGTTAAAACAATGCCGGGACGGTTAATTTCACTTGTGGTAATCAATATATCATCAGCAGATTTTGGCATAAAAACCGTTTCAAGCTTATGAAAATCAATTATCTTTTCAAGCGAAACAGAATATGTTTGCGACATAATCCATTCCTCCAAATATACATTCAAAAAATATTATAAAGTATTTTATTAACTTAATCAAGTGGAATTTTATTTTTTTATTATATAAATATAAAATAAACTGCTAAATGTTTACAATTTGCTTTTTTTATGCTAAACTTACTTAAATCATATTATTTACGGAGCATAAAAAGTGGAAAACAGAAAAAAACTGAAAATTGCTATCGGCACAGATGCTTTTCCGCCCACTACCGACGGAATCAGCAATGTTGCACAAAGCTATGCTGATATTATAAACAAAAAATTCGGTGAAGCAGTAGTTGTAACACCTAAAAATCCAAATCAGCTTGATTACAGATACGATTATCAAATTTACAGATATAAAAGCTGGTGGGTTCCCTCAAAAGAGGGTTACAGTATAGGCTGGCCATTCAAAGACCAACTTCATCAAGATATTATTGATATGAATTTTGATATTCTTCATTCGCACGCACCGCTTGCTACAAGTTATTATTTCAGGCGCGTTGTTGAAAAGAAAAAAATCCCCACCGTTTTAACATATCACACAAAATATGAATATGATTTTGACAGACGAATCCCTACAAAACCTGCAAGGGATTTTGCGTACCGTTTCCTGCTCAACAATATAAATGCGGCTGACGAAGTATGGGTAACGAGTAAGGGTACGGTAGATTCATTAAGAAAAGTAGGTTATACAGGCGATTATGTTGTTATGCCTAACGGTTGCGACTTACCTGTCACCAATGTAAGCGATGATGATATTGCACTGATTAAAAGAAAGCACAATATACCAAATGATGTTCCTCTTTTCATCTACACCGGCAGAATGATTTGGTACAAAAATATAGAACTTATTCTTGATGCCTGTGCAATGCTTAAAAACGAAGGCAAAGAGTTTAGGCTTATTATGCTCGGCTTCGGTGCTGATGAAAACGCCATTAAAAAGAAAATTCGTAAATGCGGGCTTTTCGATTATGTTATTTGGACAGGAAAAATATTAGACAGAAACGAACTTTTGGGATATTACGGAATTTCGGATTTACTTCTTTTCCCTTCAACATTTGATACAAACGGATTAGTTGTAAGGGAAGCCGCAGCATGTGCAACGCCAAGCCTTTTGGTGAGTGGCAGTTGCGCGGCAGAAGGTGTGGAAGACGGAAAAACAGGCTTTTTATGTGTTGAAAGCGCACATTCCATAAGAAACACACTGAATACAATTATGGAAAATAAGGAATTGCTCAAAACAGTAGGCAAAAACGCTCAAAGCCAAATTTATATAAGCTGGGAAGATGCTGTTAAAAAAGCTTACGAGCGTTATTACACCGTAATAGATAATTTTAAAACAAAAAATAACTTATAAAACAACTATATACTTTATCAATTTTTATGATAATAAAAATATAGACAAATGGCTTATCAGATAGACTGCCGGCCTCTAAAAGTGTTAAAAAATAACCGCTTGTTTTTCAAAAACAAAGCGGTTATTTTTTCGTTTACAGCATATAAAGCATCTATTGATTGAACTTCATTTGTGTGCTTATTTTCACGCTTAAGGTCGTAGAATTCCTGATAATCTACATCTCGGGAGTATTTTTCTTCGGATGTATTATCATAATTAACATCTTCAAAATTTCCTCCTCTTTTACCGTTATAAAGATTATTGCTTGCATTATCAAGCATATCAAGAAACTGCTTACGAATATTTTCTGTTCTTTTTTGTTCCATTTCCATAGCATTTCTAGCCGCCGTGTAACAAACAATTTGTTTTTTCATAGAATAAACAAGTAATTTAAGGAGTTGATTATTTGTTTAGTTATATAAAAAAATTGCAATATCCAATCAATATTAAACACCCAAACCCAAAAGCCGCTTCGATAATAATAAGCCAATACGGTGGACAATATGGTTTTTAGATATGGTAAGTTATCAATAAAAACAACAAAACGCCCTCGGCTGAATAACCGAGGGCGTTTCATAATGCGCTGTGTACCGGGAATAGAATACCCTTGACACAATTGTATTTTAACTTTTACATTCCGTTTTGTCAATATTTATTTTATATTACTAGATTTGATATATGCTACTCTGCCGGTCTTAACAACCTTAACCTTATTAACGCTTTTGCTGATATGCTTTTGAATGATAATTTCAGTTTTTGGTAAATACTCGTATTTAATTCCTGTAAGGTTTTGATTTTTGTAAAGGTAAGTTTTGCCTTTCAAGCGGTAATGCTTGCCGACGGTTGTTTTGTATGCGACCTTTTTTGGTTTATCGGCAACTACCTTGGTTGATGAAAGATAAGCTGTACTTACCCAACCCTTAGCCGGAGATGAAATGTAAGACCAAGAGCCACTGACTTTGGTAACAGTAACCTTTGTGCCTTTTTTGAGCTGAGTTAATACCTTTGACGATTTATCGGCTTTTGCTCTGACATTAAGCGACTGTGATTTTGTTGCCACATACTTTGTAACTGATTTTTTAGTTTTAGTTGTTTTCTTAACATAATCGTTAGAAAAAATCCAATAATTAACGGTATTGCCGTACTTTTTGAAATTTTTCTTGCTGACGAAAACAGTGTTGCCGCTAAGCTTAGCACCTGCAGCCTTTCTGCTCGGTGTGCTAAATTTTCCAACATAAGAATAAGGGTCGTAAACGGAGATAGTACCACTATTATAGCCAACAAGCACGATATAGTGACCTGAGGTTGTGAAAAGACCATAATTACAAGAGGCAACGATAAAATAATCAGATACACCGTCCTTGTTCTTATCCTTTTTCAAATAGTTTAAGGCTTTATCAATATTAGAAGTTGTAGCATATTTTTTAAAATTAAAATAGTCAGCTACAAAAGACCAAGCCGACCACGCAGTACCGTTTGACTTAGTTCTATAACCGTTATCGACAAAAAGCTTTGCCATAGTTGTTGGTAATATCGCACCTTTTGAGGAGCTTACAACCATTGCCGCCGAAGTCGGACCGCAGCCGCTCGATTTAATCGTTTGCGTTTTATTTTTTGAGCTTGTATAAGGTGTATTCGCCCACCTGCTGTCAGCCTGATTATAATATGTAAGACCTGTGCAAGCACCAAGAAGAGCTTTACCTTTGCCGGTGTTAGTACCGTCATAGGAAATATTCTCTTGTTCAATGACTGCATCCTGCTCAATCAAGCTTTCATCAACAACAGTGCTTTCGTCTTGTGGCTGTGCGATAATAGGCTCATCAGTGCCGATATCCTCGCCGTTTTCAACTTCGTTCTTAGTTTTCTCTGCTTCTTTCTTAACATCAGCAGAAATAGTAACTTCGGGTTCGGTTGTTTGCTCAACGGTAATCGTTTCTGTCGGTTTTGTTGTGCTTTCGATATTTGATTTATTACAACCGCAAAAGATTGATGTAATCAAAAGCAACGACATTATCACGGACATTATAGCTTTATTTCTTTTCATTGTTCTTAACCTCTTCCTCAATTTCTAAAAATGATTTAATAGCGTTTTTTACAGATTCAAATACTCTTTTGAAAAGTTTGTCGTAGCCGTACATTGCACCGTAAGCAATAAAGAACGAGCCGACGACAGCGCCGACAATTATGTACCAAACGAGTTTGAACGGCACAATCTGACTTGCCGCAATGACTGTAACAAGCGTTAAGAATAACGATACAACAAATACAATCAAGTTATATACGATATTGTCTTTATCTTTGAATATTGCCTTAATTATTTCGGTTACGATTTGCACAGCTAAAATTAGTAATGCAATAACGATTAAAGATATACATAATGTTTTCATTGTTTTACCTCCTCTGCCGTTTCAGGCAGTTGCATAGTTTCATTATAGATTTTAGTTATTGTGCCGTTACCACCAAGCGAATGATAAGCAGCATAAGCCTTTGTTAAGGCATCTTTTGCATAAATGGGGCAATATTGCCTTTGAGTGTATTTGTCGTGCTGTCTTATAATTTCAGCACGAAGCAAAGAAAGCATACCCTCTTTAATGGCGGTATTTTCTTTTCTTACACCTTTCACATATACAATAACGCCGCTTACTACTGCCGCTGTCAGTGATGATATAACTGTTGAAATAATAGTTGCCATTACTCTGTCACCTCGTTTTGCTCATTTGTCTGTTTGGCGGCAACAGCTTTTTCCAATGCTTCTACTTTGGCCCATAAATCGTCAATATATAAATATACATTTTCAGCGAACGCTTTTAGTGTTTCATCGTTTGTTCCCTCATGTTCATAAGTAATATTTGATTCACTCAAATTGAGCTGTGCCGGAACAATATTTAACGCTGATGATTTTTGGCCTGGAAAAAGTGCTAACCCATTACCCGTTGTCACTTCATTATAAATTGGATTCTTGTATTCATCTTTATTCCCTGTTGATGCAATCAGCCTATGATGACTGTGTGGAATATTGTTTAATACATTCAACGCATCTGTTAAATCATAACTGAAGTTTATGTAATTATCACAAGCGTCAACAGTTAAATTGGTATAAGCTTTTTTATCTGCATTAACAGTTAATTCAAATACAGTAATATCAAAGAATGGATTTTTATAATATCCTTTTTGTGCCGCACCATTTACTGTGGTTTCTCTGCAATTTTGAGAAATGTCACCGATATAAAGAACATCTGTAACATTCTTTTCCACATCAAAAAGGAGCTTGATAATATCACCTTTGTTCACCTTTAATGTAAAAGGTGTGAAGTCAGTTATGCCCGGAAAGCCGATTAACATATTGCCACTTTCAGCAACATCATATCTTCCTGAAGCAGTTATGGCCGTTGCCATATCTGCTTTGTCTAACACCGTTGAACCATTTTGAAGTGATAGTATTTTGTTTTGTTTCTTATCAATGCTAATACCGTTACGACACACAATTTTAGCCTGATACCGATTATCTATATCCTTTTTTAAATCATCAATATCAACATTTGTTGTGCCATAATAGTCCGTCCAATCGACATCTACTTTATTAGGTATGTCGTCAATACAATAGCAACCATAAGCGTTTTGGATATTTACTGTGCCGTCCTTTAAAAACAGCAAATTTCCCTTGTCAAGTTTAAACTTCTCGACGCCGTTATATGTTACAGAAGTTACATCACTCGCTTCATAGCCACCGTCTGCAATCTCTGTAAGTTCAAGCGTTCCGGAACATAGTGTTCTTGGTAGATTTCGTAGTTGAGTGAAATCGGTTGTGCCGGGAACTCCTTGGATTCCTTGTTCACCTTGAGGCCCTTGTTCACCTTGGATTCCTTGTTCGCCTTTTTCACCTTTAAGCTCTCCGCTTTCAAGTTTTTGTGTAATTTCATTAGTAATATCAGTTGCTTTATCAGTTGCTTCCTGCGCTTTCAGTGTAGCTTCGGTTAACGCTGAATATTCATTAGTTGAAACAAGATGTTCTTCGTTAGAAAGTACTCCATACACTTCGATATTAAATCTCGGCGAAGTAAGTAATTGAGAGCCGGATGAATTTTCGCCGTAAATCCTTAATTCACAATTAACAGTGCCTTCCGCACTAATGCACTGCTTTGTCGGTTCATAAATTACTAATCCGCTCTCTATTTTGCAATTAGAATATATAATATTTTCGTCCGGCTTTTTGGCGTATACAGTTACAATCATATTTTCATCAAGATTAAAAGTTTTTCCGCCGTCAGTTAAAGAAATCACTATTTTTCGTGAGTTGACATCATTTTTCTTGATGTCAACGGACCACTGAACTCCGTTTTTTTGTAAATCGAGCGATTTTCGATAACATTGCTTATTCATATAATCACCTCTTGACCTAATTATACAAAAAGAACGAGGGTGTTCGTCACACCCTCGTTTTAGTTATTTAAGCCAATATTTTTTGATATATGAAATGACATCCGTTCTACTTCCGTATACTCCTGTTTTCGTCATTATTGTAATGATTTTTGCTTTTTCGTCTGCGTTCCCTTTAATATATTTTTCTTTATACATATTAGTAATAGAAGTTCTGATGCCAAAAACGGCATTATCCTGCGTCATTCCGTTTTTCACTTTTGCTTTTATTCTGCCATTCACATATTTTTTTATAGTGCTTGTATCATTTGATTTAAACGCTTCAACCATTGCCTCGGAATTATAAGCCGAAGCTTCCCAATTTGTAAAATCTTCATCGTCAAAATAGCCTGTTGATTTAAGCTTAGTCTTAATCTGACTGCGCTTTGAATTATCAGAAGATAAATATTCTTCTTTAAAAGCACTTGAAAGTGATGATTTAATACTTTTTTCAGCTTCGCTTCTTGATTTACCGTTATTCATATCAGTTTGTATATTTCCGTTAATAACAGTATCAATTGTACTTTTTTCACCGCTGTTTATAGCATTAACTAAATCTTGCTTATTATATAGCTTGCTTTCGTTGTCACTGCTTTCTTTACTCAAATCAACTTTATCAATCGCGGATTTTATTGTGTTTTTATCAATTCCGCTTGACATAAGCGTTTCAAGTGCTTCCTTATATTTTTTATCTTCGCCCTCTGCTTTATATCCTGCTGCTTTTTCTATTTCAGAAGAATACGATTTTATGGCTTTATATGAAAGCTCATAATTAAATCCGTCATCTTCAAGTTCCTTGGCAGTACTTATTGCTTTGGATATATCACTATCTAAGTATGCAAGGCCGGCTTCGGCAACACGCTTGTCATTTTCAATCAACCCTTTTTTAATGTAGTTATCCGGATTAGAAACATTATCCGCAAGGCGCTTATACATTTCCTTGTCACCGTTTTCAATTGCTTCATACATCATTTGTTTTTTGTCTTTTTCAGGAAATAAGTCAAGGCCAAATATAGCAAGCACATCATCAGTTAACAAAGCTTCTTTAATTTCTGATTGCGTGACTTCTTTTGCCATTGAGGAATCAAAACGATTTCCGTTCTTTGCACCTTTGATGACATTTTCAACGCTGTTTATATCACGAATTACATTTTTAATCGGCAATCCGAAAAATGCGCCTATCGAACCGGCAAGACTTTCAATTTTTTGTTCATATGTAAGATTACCACTATTCAGGTTGTGAATTGAATTATACAAATCACTTATTACTGACATATCAGCCCTTGTTACATCGTAGCCCTGAAAAATTGAAATAACATCCTTAACAAACGCAATCTGATTTACCGGGTTAGCATTGTCAATAAAGTTCGGAATAAGTTCAGCTAAATATTTTTCGAAATAAGTCTTGTCGTCATCGTCATTTCTTGCAGCAGTCACTATTGACTGTAACAGCGAGTTTATAACGCTGGCAATAACAAGCGAAGCAATAATTTTTGTGGCTTGCTTTTTGCTAAACTTTCCGCGCTTTGCCTGAACGGTTGCATTTACAAGCATATTAAGGGAAGTAGTCGGCTCCGCCATAAATGCCGTTGCCATTTTTACCGCACCGTTTTTTGAACGCATAAGGGCAGAACGCGAAAATACCGAATCATATACCTGTGTTTTTGTTATAACTTCAGTAAATCGTTCCCCTGCTTTTTGCAAGCTTTCTTCAGTTGATAAATCAGGAAACTTGTCCTTTGTTTCCGCCTTGCATGCATTCCATATGTGCGCCCAGGTTATTTCATCAGCTTTTGATGCAAAGTAACCCATTGCTTCATCACGATACGCTCCGTCCTTAAAAAATGCCGCAATCTTTTCCTTACCCTTATAATCAGCATTGTTAAGATAGTCAACTGTGCTTTGTGCCATATTGGTATCGAAGTATCCCATTTCCTTAATAATGGCAACCGGTGCATATTTTTTTATTTCATCATAATCACGATTTTTAAAAGTTGTTTTAGCAAAATACTTTGCGTCAATGATTGATAACGCTCTGCCTATTGCCGACGGTTGCTGAATTGCAACGGAAGCCGAAGCGAAAACAGCATTTTTCTTGAATAAGCTCGTAAGCTTATCAACTATGTCTGAACCGGGTTCGCGAATTACACCGCCGTTTATATCTTCAATTAACTTTGATATATACGATATTGCTTCATTTCCGTAATTCTTTTTGATTTTTTCCTTAATTGAAGTTAAATTGTTTGAACCGTCAATATCGGAATAGTTATATACTTTATCAAAATTTTCAAGCGGTAATGTGAAAGCGTGATATTTCGCCATATCATCAATGTGTGTTGCCCAAACACTATCAAATCCGTCAAGAATAAGAGCCTGCTTTGCACCTTCCACCGTTGCATTAGTCATTCCTGAATTCTTTATTTTTTTAGAGCCTTTAATCATTGAGCTTTTTTCAGGAAGTGAATCACCGTCAACTTTCATCGGAAAATAATTTTGCTCTTTAAATAAATCAACATCATAAAGCTGGCGCGTTACTTCATTGCCTTTTTCCGCCATTTCAGTTGAAAGATAATTAACCATATCCCTAACATATGCTTTTTGTTCTTCCGTAAGCAGATTAGTTAAGTATTTCAAATCCTGCTTACTTAATTTATGCGTTGAGTATTCATTGCTTTTCTTTTTGTTTTTCGTGTCAGCAAATTTAATGCCACCGTGCAAAATATGATTTTTTGCTTGTTCTCTTCGGCTAAAAGCATACAATGCCATTAAATCTTCCAAATCAAATTTAAGTTTTTCACCTAACGAAGCTTCATACTCCGTGATTTTTCCAAAATCCCAATTCTTCCAATTATACTTTTCTCGAATATCATCAGCAAAATTTTTACTGTCGCTGATAGTTACCGCCCATGTATCTTCACCTTTTCTGACATCACGGTAAAGTTTAAGCAACTCATCACTGCCAAGATATTCAAAAAAGTATTCTGGCTTCATTGAATTATATCCAAGAGATTGCAAGTATTTGTTTTTAATTTGTTTTACAGATATATTTTCAATTTCGCTGTTGACCTTGGCTGCGGATTTTTCTGTTGTCTTGTTTCTTTCGTAACCAAAAAGCTTGTTAGCTTTTCCTATGGTAGTAAGTGTCATTGATACAACATCATCAAGCTTTGAAAGCTCTCTGGAATTTAACATTGCTACGGTTTTATTTCCGATAGAATTTTCTAAAGCCGCTAAATCTTTCATTAACCAATCATTGTATAAATCGGTAATATAGTTATATGTATCAGTTTCGCCGGCACTCAGCTGAGTAAAACTATCATTAAGATTTTTTATTTTATCAAGAATCATATCATCAAACTTCGTATCCGTTGTAACGGTATAGACTAAATCTCTTACTGATTCAACCATATTATTAGGAATATGTTTAGTTTTTGTTTGCTTTGCGAGCGAAGCGATTCTTGATAAATTACGCTTAATTCTCTTTCTGTATTCTGCTTTAAGCTTTTCTTCTTTATAGTTTTGCCTGAATTCTGCTTTATATTGAATAGTATCTCTATACAAATCAGACCTGTATTGCTGATTTTTGCGAACTTGTTCTTTTCTAAATGCAGAAAATTCCTTTTCGTGCTTTGCTTTTTCCTCTGCAAGCTCCTTACGATATTTTGCAACTTGTTCAGCATATTTTGATTTAGCTTTTAAAAATCTCTTTTCGTTTTTATCCGCTTTTGTTTCAAACAGCGGCGTTTGAAAATATGTTGAAAGAATATCATTTGCCAGGCTTTCCAAATATTCTTCTTTGCTGTAACCGTAATCATTTGCGATTGTTTTATCCCGGTAGGTGTTAATAAAATCTAACAGAGCAATCGGTAAATCCTGCGAGTTATCACTCGGCATCAGATTACCAAACATTTCTTCCATTTCATTTGATAAATCATCAAGCAAAATTCCGTCATCGGTAATATTAAGCTTACCTCTTGCCGCATTTTTATACTTTCCGTAACTGCCGAAATAATATGCAACTTCATTTTTTTGCTTTTCCGAAAGCTTTATTTTCGTATTTTTAAGATAATCAAGCATTTCCTGCTCACTTTCGGTAGGCTGGTATTTCTGCACTTTTTCATTATCAATAAGCTTTTCAGCAAGGTTATATGCTTCATTAAATAACTCCTGCGAGCTATCGGCTTTATACCAATTTTTCATAATTGCACCTACTTCAATACCGGTCATTCTTGTAGGTGTAAACTTGATTATCTTTCTGCCTGCTGCAACCAATGCATTCGTGCTTACTTCCCTGCCGTTAGTAAGTTCAAATTGGTGCTTTAAGATTTCATTAACTTCCTTAAGGTGCTTATTTTCACGCTTAAGTTCCAAGTATTCGGAATACTCTACATCTCTTGAGTATTTTTCTTCGGATGTCTTATCATAATTAACATCTTCAAAATTTCTTCCTCTGTTACCGTTCCCTTCTCGTTGTATCTTTTCTTTATTGAATTTATCATTATTTGCTGTTGTTCTTCTGTTTTCAGAGAATCTAATACTGCCATTATTATATCTATCGAAATTTTCAGATATTTCATATCCGCCACTAAAATTTCCTCTGTCGGTGTTAGCATTTTTTATTTCCTCTCTTTCGTGTACATTAGTTGTATTTTCTTTATCCAAAACAATTAAATTGTAATCATTATCAAGAGTATAATAATAATGAGCATTGTTAAGAAACTTGTGACATACTTTACCAACTTTATCCGAATCCCAAGTTAATGCTTCTGAATAAAGCTTATTATACTCTGCTTTTGATAATTTAACATTAGTATATTCTGTTTCGTCAAACTCGTCAATATTAACATCACGAGAAAATCTAATATCTTCGTTTTCAGTCGGTGTAAGATTATCGGCAAGTTTAATTTGATTTGAATTAAATGCTATATATTCTTCATCACCGTTATTTACTCCGTCATATCCAAGATTTTCAAGATACTCCCTTGCTTTAACACCTGCATTGTTTTGACCTTGAAATTTGCGCAGTGCCATATATCCCATTCGTTCACTTGCCGGGTTCGTAATATTGATATAATAAGCGTTGACATTACTGCCATAGCCTTTAGCATCAATTTCCCAAGGGCTGAAAAACATTCCCTGAATATCCATATTTGACCTGCCTTTTGTTTTATCAAAAACAGTAAAGTTTTCGGTTGTACCGTGGTATACTTTTAACAAATTACCGTTTTCATCACGAACCTTTGATTTTTTGAAATACTCCGCCTGCTGCTGTGTAAGTTTATTTCCGTCGCTATCAATATCAAGTGAAAATTTTGTTTCATTATTATTGACATTTTGCAATTTATTGAGTAAACTATATATGGAAGATGAAGCATTGCTGGGTGTCGTCTTTTGACCATTCCCAGTCTTGAACAATGTTTCATCTTCTTTTTTATTTACCATTGCTATCTCATGCAAATAATATTCATTACTATTTTTGTTTACATTTACTACTGTTGCCACATAGTAATCTTCATTTCCTATTTTTATAGGGGCTGAAAATACCGCAGTATCATAATCTCGATTTTTATAATTATCAGTATAATCAATAATTCTGCCATTTTTAATAACATCAGGTACCGCCATAAAGGCAACCGCCTTTTTTCTGCCTATACCGTGTGAAATAGACGATTTAACACCGGTTCTGTTTAGTATAACTGTACCGTATTTACTTTCTACCTTGTTGCCTATTGAATTAAAGTATTCAGATACTTGCGTTACAAGGTCGGTACTGCTTTTTGCAAATTCATTACCGTTAAGTTTAGCAACCGGCTTCATATTTGCAACATATTTTATATTTTTATCAAAATCAGTATTGCTGTCAAATTCAACATTTAAAGCATTTGCATTCTTTTCCTCAACCTCGGTACCGTTATAAAGATTTTCACTTGCATTATCAAGCATATCAAGAAACTGCTTACGGATATTTTCGGCTCTCTTTTGCTCCATTTCCATAGCGTTCCTTGCAGCCGTTTGCAAATTAGAGGTAGAAATCACATTTTTAATTTTTTCTATAACAGATTTAAGAAAATCAGTGATTGTTTCAATAATACTTTTCTTTTCAGGCTCGGTTTTATTTTCATCAAGCCATTTCGCGAATTTTTTTATTCCTTCATCAGTTGAAAAAAGGCCCGATACAGCGTCATTAGTCAATTCATCTAATGCTTCTGCCCTTGTTTTTGTGCCTTCCGCTTTTGAATATGTATCAACATATGCATCAACAAGTGCATTAAAATTTTCAGCACCCCTAAAATCAACATACCAATCACGAATTGCACTTTGAATTTTTTTATATTCTTTTTCATTATAAGCAAGTCCAAATTCTCCAAGTTCGTGAATAAGCGCATTATACTCACCGCTTCCGTCTGCATTTATAATAATTTTAGCAAGTGACGGTACAAACTGTCCGTTTCCGGCTTTTTTTCCGTCTGAATGACGCTCAATATCAACTCTTGTTTTCTTTGCAACTTTTATAAATACATCATCAATAGTGCTGTCGCTGTTTGATATATTTGTGTAATCACCTTCAATGTGCCTTTCGGTTTTTGCAGGTGATTTTTTATTATCTCTCAAACTTTCAACATACTTATCATAATTCAAAGTATCTGTTTGCCCTGCACGGTAAATGTTAATTGCGCTG
>ULMK01045413.1_pt1 | contig 13739 bp, 19 predicted proteins | sample 1951621 | NCBI WGS metagenome assembly ULMK01 (sample SAMEA4835547, study PRJEB28245) | human gut metagenome | biome: gut microbiome; material: fecal sample | place: Denmark | collected 2008
ATCAAATTTTAATACTTTTTCTTTTTTCTTATTAGTTTCTCTAACTCTTTCTCTTGCATTCTTTGCTGCTTCTCTTGCTTTTCTAGCTGCTGCTGCTTTATCAAAGATAGTTTTTATTTCTTTTTCGTTAGAAGTTAACCAATATTGAAGATTAACTGCAATAATAGATGCAAAGTTAGACATATCTAATTTTGTTACTGTTGATTTAACTTGAGCATCATACGCAACATTAGGGGCAGTCATATTAAATACTATATACATTCCTTCTTGAATATCATCTCCAGTTAAATTTTCATCTTTATCTTTTAACCATTTCTTATCTCTAAAAAATTTATTAAATTCTTTTGTTATAATTGTTTTAATTTGAGTTATATGAGGTCCTTTCTCTGTTAAACCTGTATTAACATAAGGTATAAGAGTAAGTGAATAATTAGAAGTATAAGTTAATACCATATCTAACTTTTCTTTTCCCTCATTATATTGCATATTAAATCTATTTGTTATTATTTCTTTTCCTTTTACAGCTTCATCAACTAAATCATTTAATCCATGTTCAGAATAATAATTAAATTGTTCTCCATTAATATTACAATTTATATGTAAGCCAGGGCATAAACAACTAATAGTATTTAATAATGATTTAATTTTATTTTCTTCTACTGATGTATGAGTAAAGAATTCTTCACTTGGAGTCCATTCTACTGTTGTTCCGCTTATTCCGCTATCAATAGCACCAGTTTCTCTTTTTTCAAATACACCTTCTTTAAAATATACAGTTTCACTTTTTCCATCTCTATTAGTGGTTACTTTTAATTTATGAGATAGGAAAGTTGTAATTTTAGAACCTATACCAAAAGAACCTAAAGATGTTCCTTCATAAGTTCCATCTGAACGATATTTTCCTGAAGTATTTAAAACACTGAATGCAGCTTCAAGTACAGATTTTCCATCCTCACGCATTTCATTAACTAAAAATCCTTGTCCATAATCATGAACTATAATATTTGTATTATTATCTTCATTATTTATTAAAATATCTATTGCTTTACCATGTCCCAATCTAAATTCATCCACTGCATTAGAAACTATTTCAACTAATAATTGAGTAGAATATGTAGTATCACCCGCATAAACACCTGGTTTTAGTCTTGTAAATTCTAATGGAGAAAGAGATTCAATTGAGTCTTTATTATATAATTTATTATCCATAAATTTCTCCTTTCTCATTTTTTCATATTTATTATATCATATTTTTTAGAAATTTTCAAATACTTTCCCTTTTACGATTATATCTTTATTTTCTAAAAAAATCTTTTCTAATTTTGCCTGATTAAATGTTGCGGCAGCATCCGCTAGCTCATTCCCTATAATGCCATTATGTCCTGAAACTTTTGTAACATAGAAATTAGGAAATTCTTTTTTTGCAAAATCATATAATTGTAAAACTAACTCTTTATTTTTTATAGGTTCTTTATTTGCAGTTAACCAACCATTTCGAGCCCACATAAAAATCCAATTATTAAATAAATTAACTGTATATGCCGAATCAGAATAAATTGTAACTTTATCTAAATTATATTTAGTAGTTGCTAAACCAAGAGCAAATAATAACGCTTTTAATTCTGCTTGATTATTAGTAATATTTTCATACTGTTTACTATAAATATCTACATAAATATTATTTTCTATTACGGCAATACCAAAACCTCCAATTCCAGGATTACCTTTACTAGAACCATCGCAATAAATATTAATCATAAAAATTCCTCCTTTTTATATAAATTATAACATTAAACAAAGAAAAAATCAAATAAAGATTATTTTTCTTCTCTATTTGATTTTTCTTTTATTTTATTAACTATAATAATTCTATTTTCTACTTTATTTTTAATTATATCTTTTAAAGATTGAATATTTTTCTTATATTCTTTTTTTAATTCTTGCTTTTGTTTTAATCTTTTTTCTAACAATGTACATTCGTGATATTGTTCTTTATATGTTTTTATAAAATCATTTCTTAGATTTTCTAATGTTTTAATTTCTATATTTAATCTTTTTAATTTTTCTTTAAAGTAAGCAATAGTGGCTCTATATTCAGCAATTTCGCATCCTATAAAACTAGATTGAATATTTACATCTTCTGGATGAACATTTGCTACACCAGAAAACTTTCCGCAATCTGTATCAATAGATACACAAGAAAAACCATCTTCAAAATCTGCTTGTGCTAATTTTATCATCTTTATCTCTCCTTTCTAAGATTATATTCTTGTTTTTTCTTCCCAATATCCTCAATGATTTCTTCAATAGATACAGGAAAAAAGTTATGAGAATCTACTCCTACATGATAAACAAAATAATTATCATTTGTAAAGTTTGTAGTTTGATGAGTATGACCATGAAGAACAATAATACCTTGTTTATTCTCTCCATCTCTAGGTGTTTTTGCAACAGCATAGAAATGAGTAAGATAAAACATTCTTTTTTTGTATTTTATCATAGTAGCCCATTGAATATCAACAACATTAGGACACTCCAAATAGGCGTCTGCCCTTTGATCTGTATCATGGTTGCCGCGAATAATATGAATTTTCCCATTTAGTTTTTTAAGTGCTTCAATACCCTTTTCCGTATCATTAAGCATAACATCTCCAAGATGATATACTTCATCATTAGGTTTGACTACTGAATTCCAATTTTGAATAAATTTTTCAACCATTTCATCTGGTGAATTAAAACCTCTTCCGCCCCATAGAAATTCTTTATTATGGTAAAAATGAGTATCTGAAGTAAACCAAATTTTCTTTTCTTCCATTTTATATCATTCCTTTCTATCACATAATTCCACCATTAGAGAAAAATGTAATATCTATTTTTTCTTTTTCAGTTGGCTTTTGCATTGATTTATACATTCTTTTAACGACATCATCAGGAACCAATGCTCTTCCTGTTCTTTGTCTGTTTCTTTTTAGTGTTTCTTCTAATGAAGTAATCATATATATAACAATTGTTTGATTTGGTTTATTTTTTAATTGATTTAATACTTTACCTCTAGATGTTTCATTTAATTGAGTTGCATCTGCAAAAATCCAATGATAATTTTTTGTTAAAGCCTCATCAATTTGTTTAATATATTCATTAAAAACTTCTTTTTCTTTTGAAAAATATTCATCTTCATCAGAAATCATTGAATATCTGATTTCATCTCTTGATATATATAAATCATTATCACACATTAATTTCTTTGCTATTGTTGTTTTTCCTGATCCTGGAGCACCGCACATTAACACTAATGTATTATTCATATTATTAAACCTCCTTTGGCTTATGAGAACATTGAACAGAATTATTTGCATTCCAACACTTCCCATTTAAATTAAAAGGACAACTATCTTTTGAACAATTGATACAATCTTCAATAGCTTCTCTTTTTCCGTCTACAAATCTGCCCATTTTAAATTCTTGTTCAAAATCTTCATAAGTATATTTTCCATAATCTTTTATTTCACAATGATTTGTTTCTTCTCCACAATATAAACAGTATAATTTTTTTAAATGTCCTGATTTTCTTTCTTGTCCCATTTTTCTATATACTGGAAGTCCTTCTTTTCCACATTTTGTGCAGAAAAATTTACTTTGTATTTGTTTATAATTTTTACTCATATTATCAATTCCTTTCATTTTATATAAATATTATATCATTTATTTTATAAAAAAACAAGTTTATCGATTAAGACAAAACTTGTTTTTATTGATGATATTTAATAAGAAAGTCGTTAGAAACAGATTTAAAACTCTTAACTCCATCTAAAGTTCTTAAAACTACGCCTTCTCTCATTTCTCCATCTATTTTTGATTTTCCATCTGCATATTTAATCATTTCATCCATTGTTTCTGGTAAAGACATAATCTCTAAAACAGGAACACAAGGAATATTATAAGTATTTACTAAAATTGAAGTCATATCAATAGGATTAAGTCTTTCTTTTCTACCATCTTTATAACCAAATATCAAATTAAAAGCCATAAAATCATGTTCAGTTAATCCATAAGTTCTATTTTGAATTCCATTACCATAAGTTTCACCTTGTAAAGTTACAAAATCTAACTCAGGATGATTTTCTAAAATATTTGCAAGCACTTGTTCTACATTATATTTTTCTGCCATTTCGATATATACATTGTTTTCATAATAGCATTTTTCTGCTTTTTCAGGTTTATCAAAATTAACATTTCTTGAACAAATATAAAATTCTCTCTTTTTTCCTCTCCCTTTCATAGTAAAAGTTGTAGATGTTCCATCAATTTTTTCTGTTACAACCCATTTTTCATTTGAGTTACCAGGGAATAGGAATGGCATATTTTGAACTCTTTCCTCATCTGTTTTTACAACCCATGAAGGCCAACCTCTAGTATCTCTTTTTTTACCTAAGAAAATAAATAATATTTTTTTTCCTAGTTCATATTGAAAGATTTCTCTTAATATTTTATGTTTTTTAAATAGTTTTAAATGTCTTTGATACATTTTATCATATTTATTTATATTTGCCTTTCTTTTATTATCTTCTTCTACTGCATAAGTAACTCCTAATTCTTTAGTTAAAAAAATAGGATCTTTAAGAGGATCTTCCCCTATAAGCTTTCTATTGTTTATCATAGATATTACACTAAGTAGCCACACTGGAGCTCCTCCAAAATCATCTTTAAAATCATCAAAAGACATTAAAAGTCCTTGAGAAATTACTGTACCTTTAAAATATTTTTGAGTTTTTATTTTAAAATGTTTATCTGCTAAAAACATATAAGGTTCTCTTTGAGGCACTTTTGAATCAATTTCAAAATAAATTGCATAATCTCCAATTTTAAATTGATTTTTTCTTACCATGATATGCCATCCACCTACAACCGCTTGTTCTACTCTTTCAGCTCCTTCGATAGGTAAAATGTTATCAATTTTTACAACATAAGCTAACTCTCTTTCTTTTTTCTTATTTAACATATTATATCTTCCTTTCTTTTATTTATAATTTCCCATTTTTTCTTTAAATAAAGTGTATTATTACTAATTGCTCGTTGAATTTTATATTGAACTTTTCCTCTATTTGGAGTAGTTCCATTTTTATTCATACAAGAAATTGCATAATCAATAGCCGCATCCATATCTTTGTGAATTTTTCCACCTGCTTGGATTTGTTTATATTTCCATCCTTGATTTGGTTCATTTTTATTAGTATATAAATCTGCTTGTGCCTTTGCTTGATTTTCTTCTCTAGTTAACCATTCTAAATTATTTAAATTATTATCTCTTTTATTATGATTTTTATGGTCGACAGTTAAACTTTCTGCATTAGGAATAGGTTTAAAAGTTAATAATACTAATCTATGAGCTTGTTTAATACCATATGGTGTTTCTATCATACAATATCCTGTTTTACTACTAATACGGATAGGCATATTTTTTTTATGTTCATCTTTAAAATTTCCTAAAGAAGAAACAAATATTCTATATTCTTTATTCCATCTCCATTTTTCAATTCTTAAATTTAAAGAAGGTAAAATTATTTTACACATATTTATCAATTCCTTTCTTTTTTAAATTGCATAAATATTATAAAATAATTTTTTTTATTAATCAAATTTAATTATTTTAATTGTAATATTGTTCCATCTATAATTTTTATATCTCGTTCTTGAGTAGCAAATCCATAATTAACTTTTCCATAAGTAAATATACCAAAAATTTGTTTTTCATCATATTTACTAATAATATAATCATAATGCTATTGAACAACATTATTTATAACTTCATCTAATATTTTATTCATTTTCTCAAATCCCATTTATATATAAATTATATCAAAAAAAAATATAAATGTCAAGTAAATATTAATAAAAATTATTTCAAAAAACTTTATTGATATTTTAAAAAAAATAATTATAATTTTATATATCCTTTATATATATTAAATAAAGTTTTTGTTAAAAGCATTAAAATTGCAATAAAAATAATTATTTTATTTTTTATTAAAAATATTATATAATATATATGTAAAAAGAAAAGGAAGTGATATTATGGATAAAGATTTACAAGAAATCTTGAATGCTTTACAAGAATGTGATTTTTATTGTTTAAATAGTGAAAACTATTATGATAATGTAATATGTTATTTTAAGCATAAATATAAAAAATCTTTTAGTTATGATGCTGGAGCTTCAAAATTAGCATTGATATTTAAAGATTTTGATTATGTGATAAAAATTCCTTTTTCTGGTAGTATGGGATACAATTCTAGTAATGATAGTTCTAATAGCGAATTTGATGAATATTATGATAGCTGTGAAGATTTTTGTAACGCAGGCGGATATGATAATGGTTGGAATTATTGTCAAGCCGAAGCGGATATATATGAAAATGCAAAAGATTTTGGTATTGAAAATTGTTTTGCAAAAACAGAAAAAATTGCAGAAATAAATAATTATCCTATTTATAAACAAGAGTATGTGAAAGTATATGATTATGGAGCTAGTTCATGTCACACACCACAAGATAAAGAAAAAGTAATTTCACTATGTAAAGAACAATGTTTTTGGGCGTGTGATGAAAATTGGTTAGCAGATGTTTTAGCTTATTTTGGAGAAAAGATTTTCAATAAGTTAATTGAATTCATACAATATATGGAAATTAATGATTTACATAATGGAAATATAGGATATATTAATTTAAAACCTGTTTTAATGGATTATTCAGGGTGGAATGATTAGTATTTATACTTTAAAAAATAAATATAAAAAGGAGGGTTTAGTATGTTTAAAATTGATTTTATGAGTTCATTAAGAGAAAACACAATTAATGGTTTTGATTTGGCGATTATGGAACAAATTGAGCAAGAGAATGAAGAAGAAATAGATTTAGAAGAATTAGAAGAGAACCCCGAAGAAGAAGATGCAGAAGATTTTTCTGACTATGAAGACTCTTCCTACCTAGATTGATTTTTATAAAAATTTTTGATATAATATAAATGTAAATAAAAAAGAAAAGGAGAAATAATAAATATGGAAAAGAAAATAACTAAAAAAGAATATTATGCTATGTTAAAAGAAATAGTAGAAGAAAGTAAAGATATTGAAACTGAAATATCTAAAGAAGAATTATTAGAATTCATTAATAAACAAGTAGCATCAATTGAAACAAAAGCAGAAAAAGCAAAAGAAAAAGCTGCTGAGAAGAAAGCAAATGGAGATGAATTAAGAGAAGTTGTTCAATCTGTTTTAACAGATGAATATCAAACTATTGATACTATTCTAAGTCAAATCGAAGGCGAAGATATTACAAAAGCAAAAATTACCGCAAGATTAACTTCATTAGTAAAAGCTGGTTTAGCAACTAAAACAGATTTAAGAAACGAAGAAACAAATAAAACTCAAAAAGCATACAAATTAATATAATAAAAAAATAGGCGGATAATATTTATCTATTTCCGCCTCTTTTTAAAATTAAAGGAGGATTTATGAAATATTGTATCACCTATAAAAAAAGTAGTAGGACGGCAATTGAACAGGCTGAAGAGCTTTTAATTCAATACAATGAAAAGAAAGATTTTTTAGAATGTCTTCTTCAATATCCGCAAAAAAGAATTATTATTGCTTTTGATAATATTAATTTAAATGAAGAAATATTAAAAACAATAATAAAAATTAAAAAAGAGAATAAAGATATTCAAATGGCACTAAGAGTTCAAAAAGATATTGAACAAAAATTAATAGATGAAATGAAAAAAAATAAAATAGATTTCTTTTTAAATTATTATGCATATAATCTTGATATATTTTGGGGATTAATAAAAATGGGAGTTTCTGATATTTATATTACTGAGGATCTTGGTTTTAATTTAACTACAATAAAACTATTAGCCGAAAAAGAAAATATTATTATTAGAGCATTCCCAAATATTGCACAGTCCGCATGAAAAAATACAGAAGATTATAAAAAATTTTTTATTCGCCCTGATGATGTAGATTTTTATTCTCAATATATAGATGTATTAGAAATTATTACTACAAATGAAAATGTTATACTAAATATATATAAAGAACTAAAAACTTGGAACGGCGAATTAAAAGAAATTATTATTGGAATAGAATCTCCTATTGATAATAGAAATATAATTCCTACTTTTTCAACCTATCGAATTGAGTGTGAAAAAAAATGTAATAAAAATAAATGCGAAATATGTAAACATATTTTTGATTTGTCTCAAACTTTATCCTCAAAAGATTTTATATTAACAAAAGATAAAGAAAAAATACCTAATAATTTACAAGAAAAAATTGATTTATTAAAAAAATAATTATATAATTAATATACATAATAAAAAGAAAGGAGAATTTTTTATGGCATTAAAAGGAAGCGTAAGTAAAGAAATAGTATCTAAAAAAATACTTGATACTTTTGAAGGTAGTTTTAAATATGAAAAAGAAATTAGAATTCCTATGATTGAAAATGGGGAAGAGGTTCAATTAAAATTGGTTTTAACCTGTGCGAAAACTAATGTAAACCAAGGAGAAGATATAGAAATTCCAGGCGAAAATGAAAAAAATGAAATCAATTTTGAAACTAATAAAAAAGAAGAAAGTATTCAGCATATAGAACCAACTCAAGAAGAAAAAGATACTGTTAGCAGATTAGCAAAAATGTTAAATTTATAGGAGCGAATAAAAATGATAAAAAAAATAATAAATATAATAATATTAGTAGTTTGTTTATTTTCTTTATTTTTTAATATTAATTTTTTATCTATAATAGAAAATAAAAATAAAGAAATAGATAAACAAGATAAGATAGTTGTGAAATATAAAGCAGAATTAGAAGATGTTTATTCTATGAAAGAAGCTTTAACTGAAACGGTTACAAATCAAAATCAAACTATAAGTGAATTAAATCAAAAATTAAATAGTTGCGAAGTGCAATTAAAAAACTAAGTAGAAACTATAAAATAACCAGTTTTTATAGTGGAGATGAATGTTCAACTGGCAGCTGTACTGGTTCAGGTTTATGTGAAAAAGATTTTCAAATAAACGATAAGGGTTGGTATACTTATCAAGGAAAATTAGTTTTGGGAACTGCAACTACATACTTATTAAAACATGGATATACAAAAATAGAAAACAAAGAATATTTTAAATATTATGATGTTTTAATACTAGAAATTAATGGGCAAACTTATGAAGGAATTGTATTAGATAGTTGTGGAGCTTGTATGAAAAAAAACTTGATAGATTTATTTGTTTCCAATCCTAACTCTGTCATTACAACAAACATAAAAGTAAGATAGCGGGAAAATTTTCCGCTTGATTTTTTTTAAAAAATATTATATAATATATTTGTAAAAATAAATAAGGAGGAATATATTATGAAAGAAAAAGAAAGAATATTTGATAATTATGATGAAGAAAGAGAGGAAATCATTGTACCGCCTTATTATAAGGTTATATATATAGACGATTGTGGATATAAGCATTTAGCTACGATTAAAGACATAAATTATTTAACCTTTTTAAAAGATAGATTTATTATATTAGAATGCAAATTAGTTGCCGCATAAATTGACTTTTATTAAAAATTTTGATATAATTATTATGTAATAAAAAGTAATAATTATTACAAAGAAAATATCAAGATTGTTTTTGAAAGGAGATTTTAGTATGTTAGATTTTGACAATTTATTTGACTTTGATGAGCTTTTTAATTCTTTTGACTGGGACAAAAAGAGTTATAAATTTAATAGAGATGAAAAAGATATGCATCCTTATTCTATTATTAACAATAAAAAAGAAACTATTATTGTTCATAATGTTTTAGGCATAGATAAAAAAGATTTAAAAATTTCTTTAAATAAAGAAAGTGGAAATACATATATTTTAATTGAAGGAAAATCAATAGATGAATTAACTAAGAAAGAATATTCTATTAGTTCTAGATTTGCTCTTGATACCGCACAATTAGATATAAAAAATGTTACTTCAACAATGAAAAATGGACTTTTGTATATTACAATACCATTAAAAAAAGAAGAAAAAGAAAATATACAAATAGATATTATATAAAATAAAACATATTGTTTTTTATTCTTGATATTTTCTTATGCCAACAAGAGAAAACCTCCACGTGGTGTTGGTGGATTTTAACCAATTTCTCATAGGACTAATCAGCAGTAATTATTTATTGGAGATAAATTAAGTATCTAGTCCGTAGAAATATCATAAGGATACTTAATTAAAATTTAACAGTTTATTTAACAATAACAAAGAGATAGACAGCAAACTATTGTATCAAAACAATAATGTGACGATATTCTCTTGAGTCTTAACAGAAGTAAAAAGATTTTAAAGATGGCAAAGATAGAAAATGGTCTATATTCTTATTTTAATATTTTATAATTGTGTTGTTTTAAACTGAATGATTATTATATTCCTCAAATTAATATAGTAATTAAAGCATTTTATAATATATTGAATAAGAATAAAGTGAGAGTTCCGCCTCATTTATCAACTTTATTATTAATTTATGGAGTTTTGAATGAGTTAAATAAAGGAGCAATTTTATAATTGGGGTTTTGGTTTATTAAAAATTGCTCTTTGTTAAATTTTTAAACTAAAATATTTAATCTTAATTGATTATTTTTAAAAAATGTTATATAATATATATGTAATAAAAAGAAAGGGAGGAATTAAAATATGGCTAAAAGAAAAGGTAAATCTGGATCAGGAGAAGGTCAATATACGATTACTCAAATTAATTTAGATAAAAAAGGAAAAACTAATAAAAAATTAAAAAGAAATCCTCAAGCAGCTAAATATTTAACAGCAAGAGGAAAAGAAATAAAAGAAGCAGCTGCAGCTTTTGCAAAAGAACATCCTGCTGGTTCAGGTCGTAGATATAAAAAGAAAATAGAAAATTAATTTTATAGGTGGTTGGTCAGTGCCGAGTGCAGAAAGCACCTTATAAAAACGGGGTTACGGCAATTATTTATCGCGGAGTAGAGAAGCCTGGTCTATCTTGTCGGGCTCATAACCCGAAGATCGTGGGTTCAAATCCCACCTCCGCAACCATTATAGCGGTATAGTTTAGTTGGCTAAAACAATCGGTTCATACCCGATAGACCATAGGTTCAAGTCCTATTACCGCTACCAGATGGGCCTGTAGGTCAATTGGTTAGACCTCTGAACTCATAATTCAGCTGTTTCAGGTTCAAGTCCTGACAGGCCCACCAAAAGAAAAAGGAGTTGAAATAATGCAATTAAAAAGAATTGAGGATTTTCAATTAGAAGAGTTAAAAAATCAAAAAGTATTTATTAACAAATATGATTTAAGTTTAAAATATGACTATGAATTAAGTATTTATTGGAAGGAATTATTTTTTGATATATTAGAAGCATTAACTCTCAATGATTTTGAATTTCATTTAGATTTTTTAGCAAAAAGTTCTTTGTTTAGTTATATGAAAAATAATTATAAAGATATTATTGAAAATTTCCATTTAAATATAGATACAAAAGATTATATAGAAATAACTGATTATATATCTTATAAAGAATGGAGCGATAATTTAAACAATGGAATTGCTTATTTTAAAGATGGAATTTATTTAATCTCAAAAGATTAGCATCTTTTATAGGGGCTTAGTGTAACGGTAGCACAGCAGTCTTCAAAACTGTATAAGGAGGGTCTCCAAAACCCTAGGTGTGGGTTCGAATCCTACAGCCCCTGCCATATGTTACTTGTAGTTCAACAGCAGAACACTAGACGATTAATCTAGCAATCTGGTGCAATTCCAGCAAGTAGCTATATCATAACCTTCCTATGGCGAACTTTATAGTTCGCTTAATGAGAATTTTATATATAATAATTTTAAAAATATAAATAAGTATAAATAATAATAACATTTTGATAAAATTCTCATTAAGGAAATTATAAAGATTTCCGCAATGGGGATGTTTAGGTTTCGACAGGAATTGATGAAAAGTTAGAATACAAGTACTAGGCAGTTAGTTAAAAGGCAAACAAATAAAAATAAATGGAAACTTATTTACAAAAATTTCTAATAAAGTTAAATCTTTATTCGCATCTAATTGCGTAGCCTTTGCGTAAGACTAAGAAACTTCTATGTTAAGTACCAGTAGCGGACAGGGAAACGCATAGTCGTATTAACAATTCAAAGATCGCCATTATAAGGTCAGCTATCTATGCCAGCCTCCTTTAATGACTTACTTTTTGCATAGACTTGCTCTTGAGATTTGTATATGGTAAAGAGTAGAGATAGAACGGTATACACAAAACTTGTAAGGTAAGAATGAGATTTCTAATTAGTAATTGATTTTTGGACAGGAGTTCAAATCTCCTCATCTCCACCATTTGTTAATAAAAATATAAAATTGGTGGACAAGATAGATAAAATAATATTATTATTTTTTCATATTATAATAGAAAAGGAGGAGTAATAATGGGTTTTATTTATAAAATTACTAATAAAGTAAATGGAAAAATTTATATAGGTCAAACAATTATGCCTATTAAAAATAGAATGTATAAACATTATAGTCAAGCTAGAACAGGAAAAGCTATTACTGGAATAGATGCCGCTATAAGAAAATATGGAGAAGATAATTTTGAAGTTGAACAATTAGTAGAATGTCCTAATGAAGATTTAAATCAACAAGAACAATTTTATATTTCTAAATATAAAAGTTTTGAAAATGGTTACAATTTAACTATTGGAGGACAATGTGGTACGACTTCTTTAAATATAAATATAGAGGAAGTAATTAAAAAATATAATGAATTAAAAACAGTAGAAAAGACTGCAAAGTATTTTGGCTGTTGTGCTGAAACTATGAGTAAAATATTAAGAGCTAATGGGATTAATGTAAAACCTCAATTACATTTAGAAAATTTGTCGAGAGTTCCAAAAACAATGTTTAAAGAAGGAGATAATACAAAAAAAGTAAGAATTGTTGAATTAAATTTAATATTTAATTCATTAAAAGAATGTTCACAATGGTTAATAGATAATCATTATAGTAGAGCTTCTACAATGGAAGCAGCTAGAAAAAGTCTTAGTCGGGCTTTAAATGGAGATAGAGTAACTTATTGTGGATTACATTTTGAATTTGTAAAATAAAGTTACCCCGTCAGCTCCACCATGGTTCCGTAGCTCAGCTGGTAGAGCAATTGATTTTTAATCAATGGGTCCTGAGTTCAAATCTCAGCGGAGCCACCATTTTAAATACACCATTAGCTCAGTTTGGTTAGAGCACGTGCCTGATAAGTGCGAGGTCTAAGGTTCAAATCCTTAATGGTGTACCATTTTGTCTACTTACTCAAGCTGGTAAAGAGGACAGATTGCTAATCTGTTAGATCGATTTTGTCGGTGCGGAGGTTCAAATCCTTCAGTAGACGCCATTATCTATGCGTATTTTGGTAATTACTAGCCAAGCCTGAAGCTAGCGGGTAGAGGTAATAAATAGGGAAAAACTTTCTTATAAGTGTAAATCTTATCGCATAGTCCAAAGGTTTTTTATCTTGTTTTCCTTAAAAACTAGATATTCCTTTCTTTAATGCGGCGTTTAATCACCATAAAACGAGTTTCCGCATTGTATATATATTTTTGGTTTAATTAAACTTTTGTTTGGTTAAACCTTTATTTTTGATTTTTTATTAAAAATATTATATAATATATATG
>ULMK01004236.1_pt1 | contig 13651 bp, 8 predicted proteins | sample 1951621 | NCBI WGS metagenome assembly ULMK01 (sample SAMEA4835547, study PRJEB28245) | human gut metagenome | biome: gut microbiome; material: fecal sample | place: Denmark | collected 2008
AAGCCGATATCGGGATTGCCGGAGGTGTCGGCGAGGGTCTGATTATCAAACATGGAGAAATTTACAAAAAGGTACCGGAAGCAGAACTTCTGCCGGCACTGCGTTATGAATTGGAACATTGGAGTGAAGACTGATGTCAAAAGCATTTCGTGAAGCCTTTCCGACACTGAAACTGGAGGAAGAACTCGAAGGGCTGTTAGATACAACTGAAGTGACAAAAATAAGTGCGAATCATGAACATACTCATATTCGCATTTATTTGCGTGCAAAAAGACTTATTTTCAAAAAAAACATATGGAAACTTGAAAAAGCGATTACCGAACAGATTTTTCAGAACCGGGCCATACAGGTAAAGATCATAGAGTCTTATGAGCTTTCCGAACAGTATACCCCGAAGTCTCTGATAGAGGTGTATAAAGACAGTATTTTAGATGAACTGAATGCCTATAGTGTGCTCGAATATAATCTGTTGCGGACGGCGGACATGGAATTTCCGGAAGAGGACCGTCTGATTCTGACGATGGATGAGACTATTATTGCCAAAACCCGTACGGATGAGATTATCGAATTTTTAGAGAAAGTGATCTGTGAGCGCTGTGGAATGAATCTGAAAATATTTCCACAATACCGGAAACCGCAGGAGAGCAAATACCGGAAAAATTCCGAAGAACAGATCCGGCAGGAAGTGGCAGGAATTGTTGCGCGGACGAAGCTGGTTATGGAAGGAAAATCTCAGGAAACGGAAGAAAAAGAGAAAACTGTCGAAACAGAAGAAAAAACAAAGACAATTGCAAAAACGGCAGGAAATCGTGCAGACGCTTCAAAAAATGGTACAAATTATGCAAAACCAAAGCAGAAGTTTGAAAATCGGGGAGAGTTCCGCCGGAAATTCGAGTCGGATAACGGCAAAAAATCCATGAATCCGGATGTAATATACGGAAGAGACTTCGAAGAAGAGAGCATGGAGATTGAGAAGATTGACGGACCGATCGGAGAGGTTGTGATCCGCGGAAAGATTCTGTCGGTAGATACCCGTGAGATCCGCAATGAAAAGACCATCATTATTTTTTCCGTGACGGATTTTACCGATACGATTGTTCTTAAAATTTTTGCGAGAAATGATGATGTACCGGAGCTGTTAAAAGAAATCAGCGGGGGAAAGTTTGTGCGTGTCAAAGGTGTTGCAACCATTGATAAGTTCGACAGTGAACTTACCATCGGTTCTATCGTCGGAATCAAGAAATGCGCCGATTTTACAACGGTCCGTATGGATACCAGCGTAGAAAAACGCATAGAGCTGCACTGCCATACCAAAATGAGTGATATGGATGGCGTTTCAGATGTCAAGGATATTGTCAAGCGTGCCATGAAATGGGGGCATAAGGCGATTGCCATTACCGATCACGGGGATGTGCAGGCGTTCCCGGATGCCAATCATACCGTACCGTCCGATTCGGATTTTAAAGTCATTTACGGCGTGGAGGCATATCTGGTCGATGATTTAAAGGGGATGGTGACGGACAGCCAGAACCAGGATCTGGATGCAGATTATGTGGTATTCGATTTGGAGACAACCGGATTTAGTCCGGAGACCAACCGCATTATAGAGATCGGGGCGGTGAAGGTGCAGAACGGAAAGATCGTGGACAAATTCTCAACGTTTGTCAATCCACAAGTGCCGATTCCGTTTCGGATTGAGCAGCTGACGTCGATCAATGATTCCAAGGTGATTGATGCACCTGTTATTGCAGACATTCTTCCGGAATTTATGAAATTCTGCGAGGGATGTGTTATGGTTGCCCATAATGCCGATTTCGATATGAGTTTTATCAAGAAAAACTGCCAGAGGCTGGATATTCCATGCAAGCCGACGATTGTGGATACGGTTGCCCTGGCGCGTGTCCTGCTTCCGAATCTGAACCGTTTTAAGCTGGATACGGTTGCAAAAGCGCTGGGCGTATCCCTGGAAAATCACCATCGTGCAGTGGATGATGCCGGATGTACGGCAGAGATTTTTGTGAAGTTTATCGAGATGCTCCGGGAGCGCGGTATGTCTACCCTGGACGAAGTGAATGCAATGGGAACCTCATCGGTGCAGAATGTACAAAAGATGCCGACTTATCATGCGATCATTCTTGCCACCTGCGATCAGGGGCGGACAAACCTGTATAAGCTGATTTCGCTGGCGCATATCAAATATTATCACCGGCGTCCGAGGATTCCGAAGAGTGAATTTATCAGGTACCGGGATGGACTTCTGATCGGGTCTGCCTGCGAAGCGGGAGAGTTGTACCGGGCAATTTTAAATGGCCGTCCGGAGGAAGAAATTTCTAGACTGGTAAACTTTTATGATTATCTGGAAATCCAGCCGCTCGGAAACAATGCATTTCTTGTAAGAGATGAAGATTCTCCGGTTGCGTCCAATGACGATCTGATTGAGATCAATAAAAAGATTGTCCGGCTCGGTGAACAGTTCCATAAGCCGGTGGTGGCAACCTGTGATGTGCATTTTTTAGATCCGGAGGATGAAATTTACCGGAGAATTATCATGGCAGGGCAGGGATTTAAAGATGCGGATGAGCAGGCTCCCCTTTTTCTGCGGACGACGGAAGAGATGCTGAAAGAATTTGCCTATCTTGGAAGTGAAAAAGCAGAAGAGGTTGTTATTACAAACACAAACCGGATTGCGGATATGTGCGAAAAAATTTCTCCCGTTCGTCCGGATAAGTGTCCGCCGGTCATTGAAAATTCGGACCAGATGCTGCGTGACATCTGTTACAACAAAGCACATAAAATGTATGGAGATCCACTGCCGGAAATTGTGCAGGAACGTTTAGACCGGGAATTAAATTCCATTATCAGCAATGGGTATGCTGTGATGTATATCATTGCGCAGAAGCTGGTTTGGAAATCCAACGAAGACGGCTACCTGGTCGGATCGCGTGGATCGGTCGGAAGTTCTTTCGTTGCGACAATGTCCGGTATTACGGAGGTGAACCCGCTGCATGCGCATTATCTGTGCAAACATTGCCAGTACAGCGATTTTGATTCGGATCTGGTAAAATCTTTTTCCGGCCGAAGCGGATGTGATATGCCGGATAAGCTCTGTCCGCGCTGCGGAAAACCGCTTTCCAAAGAAGGGTTTGATATTCCGTTTGAGACGTTCCTGGGATTTAAGGGAAATAAAGAGCCGGATATCGACCTGAACTTTTCCGGAGAGTACCAGAGTAAGGCACATAAATACACCGAAGTTATCTTCGGGGAGGGACAGACCTTTAAGGCAGGAACGATCGGTACGCTGGCGGATAAGACGGCATTCGGTTATGTCAAAAATTATTATGAAGAGCGCGGCGTACATAAGAGAAACTGTGAAATTGACCGGATCGTACTTGGATGTGTCGGGGTGCGTCGTACTACGGGACAGCATCCGGGTGGTATCGTTGTTCTTCCGATGGGGGAACAGATTTATACATTTACCCCGGTTCAGCATCCGGCAAATGATATGACGGTCGATATTACGACCACACATTTTGATTATCACTCGATTGACCATAATCTTTTAAAACTTGACATTCTCGGACACGATGATCCTACCATGATCCGTATGCTGCAGGATCTGACGGGCGTAGATCCGACGCAGATCCCGCTGGATGATAAGGCTGTCATGTCGCTGTTTCAGGATACTTCCGCACTTGGCATCACGCCGGACGATCTGGTGAATTGCCAGCTGGGGGCATTGGGTATCCCGGAGTTTGGTACAGACTTTGCCATGGGCATGTTAATTGATACACAGCCAAAAGAATTTTCGGATCTGGTGCGTATTGCAGGGCTGTCCCATGGTACGGACGTATGGCTTGGCAATGCACAGACACTGATTCAGGAAAAAAAGGCAACGATTTCTACCGCCATCTGTACAAGGGATGATATCATGATCTATCTGATTGGCATGGGACTGGATTCCGAGGAATCGTTTAAGATTATGGAGAATGTCCGGAAGGGAATTGTGGCAAAAGGAAAATGCGACAAATGGCCGGAATGGAAGCAGGATATGATCGATCACAATGTACCGGACTGGTATATCTGGTCCTGTGAGAAGATTAAGTACATGTTCCCGAAAGCCCATGCAGCCGCGTATGTTATGATGGCATGGCGCATTGCCTACTGTAAAGTGTTTTATCCGCTGGCTTACTATGCAGCATATTTTTCTATCCGTGCGACCGCTTTCAGTTATGAGCTGATGTGTCAGGGAAAAGAAAAACTGGAAGGATATATGCATGAGTACGAAAAGCGCAAGGACGAGCTCTCCAAAAAAGAGCAGGATACCTACAAAGATATGCGTCTGGTACAGGAAATGTATGCCAGAGGATTTGAATTTCTTCCGCTGGATATCTATAAGTCAGAACCGCATCATTTTCAGATTGTGGATGGAAAACTGCTGCCGGCGCTCAATACGATTGACGGACTTGGCGATAATGCGGCAGTTGCGATTGCAGAAGCGGCAAAAGACGGAATTTTTCTTTCCAAGGATGATTTTAGGGAACGGACAAAAGTATCAAAGACAACAATAGAACTGATGAGTGATCTGGGATTGTTTGGCGATATGCCGGAATCCAATCAGCTTTCCCTGTTTGATTTTGGCGCGTAATGTTATGGAAGTTTTGAAAAACAAAAGAGGAGGAACCGCATTTTTGGGTTCCTCCTCTTTTACAGTCTTATAAATTTATTTTTTGATAACGCCGGGATGGAAAGCGGTGAGTGTTCCCGGATGATCGGTCGGTGTACAGAACATTTCTTTTGTCTTAAAATCGGTAAAATAGATGTAACTGGAAGTGACGTTGATATTGGAGTAATTGCCCTGTGCCAGTTCCTGATATCCACTGCCGTCATTTTTGATCATACAAAGGGCCGGATTGTCTTCGGAATAGCGCTGATAAAAAATACTGCTTCCGTATACATTGTAGAGATCCAGACTGTCCTTGGTAAGTGTAACCGGATGACCGGATTTCATATTGGTATGTACCAGGGCGTTGTTCTGATCCACATCCATATAATAGACATTGTCATCACTGGTTACAATCGGTTTGAAAGAATTACATTCATAGACTTTGCTTAAACTGTCACTGGCGGTATCCAGCTGATAGATGGCACCGTCACTTTCGGTTCCGCTGGTATAAATATACTGACCCAGCGTGCTGCATGTAAAAATGTAAGGCGAATATACTTTTTTGCGTCCTTCGCCATCGATTCCGATCTTGTAAAGCGTTGTAGCATCCTTGTCATCATAGTGCAGATAATAAATGTAGTTTCCGACAAGCGAGGCATACAGGCAGGGATCTTTGTCTAAAATTTTAGTGTTTTCCCCATTCTGGTCAATTCTGCACAGACTGTTTCTTGCGTAGGAGAAGAAATCAAATCCGGTTCCATTATTTTCATTATTGCGTACATAGTATACATAATGGTCATCGGCGTTGATATACATGACACGGTCATAACTGAGTTTTTTCAGATGATTGCCGTTTGTATCCATGGAATACAGCCGGTAATCGTCATCCGGATTGGCAAAATAAACGGTTCCGTTTTTCTCACAAAACAAGCCGGCATTGTAAAGGTTTCCAGCAGTATTTCCGTTGACATAGCTTGTGTTGTATTTGATCTTACTTTTCTGATGGCTGTAAAATCCCAGTCCTGCAAATACTACGACCAGAACAGCAATTATAATTATGGGCAAACGTTTTTTCATAATATCGAGTCCTCCTTGGTAAGTTGTATCTTGCCTTTTATACCTTTGTGTTATAAAATTTTATCATAAATCATGAAGGAGCGCTATATGAAAGATTTACTAGATATCCGAAAAGATATTGATAAAATTGACGAACAGATCGTAAAACTCTATGAGGAACGGATGAAACTGACCTCGGATGTGGCTGAATACAAAATAAATACCGGGAAGCAGATTTTTGACAAGGAGAGAGAGGAATCCAAGCTGGCAACGCTGCAGAAAAAAGCGGAAAGTGATTTTACCAGACACGGAATCCGTGAACTTTTTGAGCAGATCATGGCGATGAGCCGTAAGAAACAGTATAAACTGCTGACGGAGCATGGAATTATGCCTCCGCAGGAGTTTGAGCCGATTCACACGCTGGATTATTCCAATGCAAGGATTGTTTTTCAGGGACTCGAAGGTGCCTACAGCCAGCTTGCCATGGAACAGTTTTTTGGAGAAAACTGCAATAATTTCCATGTGGAGAGCTGGAAAGATGCCATGGAGGCCATTAAGAACGGGGAAGCGGATTATGCGGTACTCCCGATCGAGAATTCTTCGGCAGGAATTGTCTCGGAAAATTATGATCTTCTGGTGGAATATGATAATTATATTGTCGGGGAGCAGATCATCCGTATTGATCATGCACTTTTAGGACTGGAAGATGCGGATGAGAGAGATATCCGTACCGTGTATTCGCACAAACAGTCACTGATGCAGTGCAGTGAATTTCTGGACAGTCATGCGGACTGGGAAAAATTCAGTGTCAGCAATAATGCCGTTGCAGCCAAGAAGGTCAAAGAGGATGGGGAGATTTCCCAGGCGGCGATTGCCAGTGCAAAAAATGCCCAGATTTATGGGTTGAAAGTATTACGCAATTCCATTCAGAATAATAAAAATAATTCGACCCGGTTTATTGTTGTGACAGGGAAAAAAGTATATACCGATCAGGCAGACCGGATCAGCATCTGTTTTGAGATCAATCACGAAAGCGGTGCTTTATATCATGCACTGTCGCATTTTATTTATAATGGACTGAATATGACAAATATCCAGTCACGTCCGTTACAGAATAAAAACTGGGAATATCGTTTCTTTGTTGATTTTGAGGGAAGATTTGAGGATCATGCAGTGCAGAATGCGCTGCGCGGACTTCGGGACGAAACAATTGCATTCCGGATTCTTGGTACGTATTAGTCAGAATTGGTGAAAGAAGGTGGGCGTATGGCAATTCACACATTTGCAGCAATTTATATTGGCACATACGATGTGAGCCTGAAGGTATTTGAGTTTACAAACAGAAAAAAGTTTCATGAGGTGGATCACATCCGGTCCCGGCAGGAACTGGGGAAAGGTGCTTACGGCACTGGGACAATCGGATATGAGCAGGTGGAAGAACTCTGTGAAACACTGGCGCAGTTTAAAGAGATCATGGAAAGCTACAAGGTAGACAGTTATGAAGTCTGTGCAGCCGCCGCACTCCGGGATACCACAAATGAGATATTTGTCCTTGACCAGATTTATCTTAGAACCGGATTCCGGGTAAAGGTGCTCAGCAACTCGGAACACCGTTTTATCAGTTATAAAGCGGTGGCTGGCAGTCCGGTGTTTGAGGAGATGATAAAGACGAGTGCAGCAGTCGTGGATGTCGGCGGGGCGAGTGTGCAGATCACATTATTCCGTGACGGGAAAATGATCACGACACAACACATGGAAACAGGCATTATGCGCCTGCGGAATCTGCTTGGAGACCGCGGATACTCCCTGAAAATGTATGAAAACCAAATTGAGGAATATGTCAATAAAAAACTCGAGGGATTCCGTGCCATGTATATGAATGCCCCGGTCGATTATCTGATCCTGATCAGTGACTATGCCGGCGGCCTGGTCAAAAAGATTGAGGAAAAAGGCGGAAAAAGCCGGCAGGTAAAGCTGGATAAATTCTCTAAATTTATCGATAAACTGCTCAAAAAAACACTGGAGGAAATTACGGCGGAATTAAATCTTTCGGATGAAAGGGAACCGTTAATTATTCCGGCACTTGTGCTGTATAAGATGATGGCACACAATATTAATCCAAAAGAAGTATGGGTGCCGGGAGCAAACATTCAGGATGGTATGGCATTTGATTATGCACAGCACAATAAACTGCTGGCATCGACACATGATTTTGATGCGGATGTCATTTCGGCGGCCACATTTTTATCGGAGCATTACCACAGTTTTTCTCCACACATTCAGACACTTTCCAAGCTATCCATTAAGATTTTTGATGCGATGAAACAGGAGCACGGACTTGGAAAGCGGGCGCGTCTGCTGCTTCAGGTGGCTACAATCCTGCATGACTGTGGAAAGTATGTCAGCTTTGCGGAAGCGTCGGAGAGTACGTATCATATTATCATGTCCTCAGAGATTATCGGTCTGACCCATCAGGAGCGCGAGATTGTTGCACAGATCGTGCGCTACAATACTCTTCCGCTGGATCCGTATGAGGAAGTCGCTGATGTATTGAGCCAGGAAGAGTATCTTTGTGTGGCAAAACTTTCGGCAATTCTTCGTGTGGCAAATGCGCTGGATCAGAGCCACAAACAGAAGTTTAAAAATATCCGGATCGCGGTAAGGGAGAGAAAACTCGTGATTACGGTCGAGGCATTTGAGGATATTGCGCTGGAACAGGCATTGTTTGACGCAAAGACCTCTTATTTTGAAAATGTATACAGCATGAAACCTGTTTTAAAAGAGAAGCGTATTTATAACTATTAGATCGGAGGGCTTTTATGGACACAAAAATAGATTTTAAAGATCCGGCATATTATGAAAACCGTGAGCTCAGCTGGATTAAGTTTGACCAGCGTGTATTAAGTGAAGCAAGAGATAAATCCATTCCGCTTTTGGAGCGGTTGAAATTTGTCAGTATTACTTCTTCCAATCTGGATGAATTTTTTATGGTAAGGGTGGCATCCTTAAAGGATATGGTACACGCAAAATATAAAAAGCGTGATATCGCCGGAATGACCGCCACGGAGCAGCTTTCCGCCATCAATAAACAGGCGCGGGAACTGGTCAATATCCAGTACAGTACTTTCAGCCGTTCCCTGATGCCGCTTCTGCGTAAAGAAGGAATTTATCTTCTGGATGCACATGAGGATCTGAACGAGGAACAGGCGCGTTTTGTGGATCGCTATTTTATGGAAAATGTATATCCGGTACTCACCCCGATGGCAGTGGATGCGTCGCGTCCGTTTCCGCTGATCCGCAATAAAACACTGAATATTGCAGCACTTCTGACCGGAAAGAAAACGGAGGATGAGACTGTGTTTGCGACCGTGCAGGTGCCAAGTGTTCTGCCGCGTCTGGTACAGATTCCAAGCGAAGGGGAAACGAAGTCTTTCATTCTGCTTGAGCAGATTATAGAACGCAACATCGGCATATTGTTTTCCAATTACAAGGTATTGTGTGCATATCCGTACCGGATCATGCGAAACGCAGATCTGACAATTGATGAGGATGAGGCATCAGATTTGCTGAAAGAGATTGAAAACAAATTAAAGATGCGTCAGTGGGGAGAAGTTATCCGTCTGGAAATTGAAGAGAAGGTAGACAAAAAGCTTCTGAAATTTTTAAAGACCGAGCTGAAAGTATCGGATGAGGATATTTTTCAGATTGCAGGACCGATTGATCTGACTTTTTTAATGAAAATGTATGGGATTGACGGATATGACCATCTCCGCTATAAACCGTATACGCCGCAGCAGGTGCCGGAAATTACACCGGGAAGTGACATTTTTGCCGCAATCCGCAAAGGGGATATTTTTCTGCATCATCCATACGAAACCTTTGATCCGGTTGTGGATTTCATCCGGCAGGCATCCAAAGATCCGGATGTCCTGGCGATTAAACAGACACTGTATCGTGTCAGCGGAAATTCCCCGATTATCAGCAGTCTGGCACAGGCAGCGGAAAACGGCAAGCAGGTGTCGGTTCTGGTTGAGCTGAAAGCCCGTTTCGATGAGGAGCACAACATTGTATGGGCGAAAAAACTGGAACAGGCAGGCTGTCATGTGATCTATGGTCTCGTTGGCCTTAAAACACACAGCAAGATCGCACTGGTGGTCCGCCGGGAAGAGGACGGAATCCGCCGCTATGTTCATCTGGGAACCGGAAACTATAACGATTCGACGGCAAAATTATATACGGACTGTGGAATCTTTACCTGCAAAGAGTCGATCGGGGAGGATGCCACAGCGGTATTTAATATGTTATCCGGATATTCCGAACCGCTGGCATGGAATGAACTGGTGCTGGCACCATACTGGCTGCGGGATAAATTTTTGCGCCTGATCGGCAGGGAAGCGAAAAACGCGCGGCAGGGAAGAGAAGCCCGTATCGTGGCAAAGATGAATTCCCTCTGTGATCCGGGCATTATTGCGGCGCTGTATGAGGCATCTGCAAGCGGTGTAAAGATTGATCTGATCGTGCGCGGAATCTGCTGTCTGCGCGTCGGAATTCCGGGAGTGAGTGAGAATATCTCCGTGCGTTCTATTGTGGGAAATTTCCTGGAGCACAGCCGTATTTTCTATTTTTATAATGACGGCAATCCGGAAGTATTTATGGGAAGTGCGGACTGGATGCCGCGAAATCTTGACCGGCGTGTAGAGATTGTTTTCCCGGTGATTGAGGAGGAACTCAAAGAAAAAGCACTGCATATTCTGCATGTGGAACTGGAAGATAATGTGAAAGCGCGTGTGATGCAGCCGGATGGTACGTATGAAAAACTTGACAAGCGGGGCAAGGTTCTGATAAACTCACAGGAGCAGTTTTGTGCGGAGGCAAAAGCAGCAGTGCCGGATCAGAATCCGGGAAATAACCAGCGGCTGTTTATTCCGGCAGAACCGGCGGAATAAATTTACAGAAAACAGTTGACAATACCGTAATCAGGTGGTATAGTCAAATGGTTGTTAAGAAACAAGTAGAGTATCCACTCTCACCTAAGCGCAATCGGGCGACTTAGTGTTCATACTTTTAGCATGTTATATGAATGTTAGATGTAATAGTGGATAGTCTGCCTATCCACTATTTTTTATTGGAGGTACAAAACCATTAGCGAATTAATGATTAACGAACAGATCAGAGACAGAGAGGTTCGTCTGATCGGACCGGATGGCGAGCAGATTGGTGTTGTCTCATCCAGAGAGGCACAGAAAATTGCAGATGAAGCCGGTCTTGACCTTGTCAAGATTGCTCCGAATGCAAAGCCGCCTGTATGCAAGGTAATTGATTACGGTAAGTATCGTTATGATCTTGCACGTAAGGAAAAGGATGCAAAGAAGAAGCAGAAGACAGTGGAATTAAAAGAAATCCGCCTGTCACCAAACATTGACACCAATGATTTGAACACCAAGATGAACGCTGCAAAGAAGTTCCTCGCAAAAGGCAATAAAGTCAAGATCACACTTCGTTTCCGTGGTCGCGAGATGGCACATATGAACAGCAGTAAGCACATCTTAGATGATCTTGCTGAGCAGCTTTCCGATATCGCAGTAGTGGAAAAAGCACCGAAGATCGAGGGAAGAAGCATCGGTATGGTGTTGGCAGAGAAGAGATAACATTTATTAAGGAGGAATACACAATGCCAAAAATTAAGACAAACAGAGCAGCAGCAAAGCGTTTCAAAGCAACCGGAACCGGAAAGTTAAAGAGAAACAAGGCTTACAGAAGACATATCTTAACAAAGAAAACAACAAAGAATAAGAGAAATCTCAGAAAAGCAGCAATGATGGATCAGACAAACATCAAGAACATGAAGAAGATTTTACCATACATCTAAGATTTGTTAAGGAGGATATAGGAAATGGCAAGAGTTAAAGGCGGATTAGGCGCTAAGAAAAGACATAACAGAACTTTAAAGTTAGCAAAGGGATACAGAGGAGCTCGTTCCAAGCAGTATCGTGTAGCTAAGCAGTCCGTAATGAGAGCCTTAACAAGTTCTTATTCTGGACGTAAAGAGAGAAAGAGACAGTTCCGTCAGTTATGGATTGCTCGTATCAACGCAGCAGCTCGTATGAACGGACTTTCTTACAGCCAGTTCATGCACGGATTAAAGGTAGCTGGAGCTGATTTAAACCGTAAGGTATTAGCTGACATGGCTGTTACAGATGCAGCAGGTTTTGCAAAGCTTGCAGAAGTTGCAAAGAAAGCATTAGCTTAGTCATCGGAAAAATGTTGGGTAGAAAACTCCGGACAAGTTGTTTGTCCGGAGTTTTTTGAAAAATATACGGGGAAAGGTATTGGAAACAATGGAAAAAAGAGAACAGCTCGGAAGCAGACTTGGGTTTATTATGCTCTCGGCAGGATGTGCAATCGGATGCGGAAATGTATGGAAGTTTCCCTGGATGTGCGGACAAAACGGCGGTGGCAGTTTCATGCTTGTCTATGTGATCTGTCTGCTCATTTTAGGGCTTCCGGCAATGGTGATGGAACTTTCCGTAGGACGTGCGGCACAGACAAGTCCCTTGTATATGTATGAGAAACTTTCCGGAAAACGCAAATGGAAAATTCCGGGGATTGTGTGTCTGATTGGAAATATTGCACTGATCGCGTTTTATTCCGTTGTTGCAGGCTGGATTATTTATTATTTTGTGAAGTTTCTTACCGGTCAGAATGCGGATTTGGGATTTGAAAAAATGATCACAACACCATCCGTAAATGTTGGTTACCTGTTGATCACGGTTGTGATTACATTTGTGATTTTGAGTTTCCGGCTGCAGGGAGGCCTTGAACGCATTACCAAATATATGATGTCGGCGCTTCTGGTGCTGATGCTGGTGTTGGCGATCCACAGTTTTACGCTTTCCGGCGCAAAGGATGGGCTGGCTTTTTATCTGATTCCGGACCTTTCCAAAATATCAGGTACAATGATTGTAAAAGCAATGAATCAGGCGTTTTTCACGTTGTCGGTCGGTATGGGTGGCATGGCGATCTTTGGAAGCTACATCGGGAAAGAGCGTTCCCTTTTGGGAGAATCCGTAAATATCATTGTTTTAGATACGTTTGTAGCAGTTGTTGCAGGCATGATTATGTTTCCTGCCTGCGATACCTATAATCTTGAAGTGACTGCGGGACCAAGCCTTTTGTTTGATACGATGGCGAGTGTGTTTAACCATATGCAGGGCGGACGCTGGTGGGGTGCGCTGTTTTTCCTGTTCATGGTGTTTGCTGCCATGTCAACGGTATTTGGAGTATGTGAGAATCTGCTTGCCATGATCCGGGAACTGACGGGCTGGTCACGTCCGGTGGGATGTATTGCCTGCGGGATTGGGACGTTTCTTGTGGCATTGACAACGGCGCTGGGGTACAGTCTGATTCGTTTTCAGCCGTTTGCAAAAGGCACGGCATGGCTGGATTTGTGGGATTTTATTGTGTCTAACAATGCGATGCCGCTCGGCTCACTGATACTGGCGCTGTTTTGCTGTACACGCCGGGGATGGGGGTGGAACAATTTCCTGCAGGAGGCCAATGCGGGAAAAGGATTAAAAATCAAGGCATGGATGAAACCGCTGTTCTGTTATTTTGTGCCTGTAGGGATTTTATTTATTTATATTTATGGAATGTTCACGTTTCCGTGGCATTAGAAGAAAAGAGGGGCAAAAATTATTCTGTCCCTCTTATTTTTATGCGATAAGCTTTGGGAGAGGCCCCTTTTTTCTTATGAAAGGTTTTTGAAAAATACAGCCCATTATCAAATCCGACGGAATTTGCAATGGCGGTGATCGAAAGATTTGAGTGTTCCAACAGATAGCATGCCTGTTTCATGCGAAAATCCGTGAGGTATTCTTTTGGGGACTGCTGCAGCACCAGTTCAAAGGAACGGAACAGATGGCTGCGGCTTAA
>ULMK01034566.1_pt1 | contig 13634 bp, 11 predicted proteins | sample 1951621 | NCBI WGS metagenome assembly ULMK01 (sample SAMEA4835547, study PRJEB28245) | human gut metagenome | biome: gut microbiome; material: fecal sample | place: Denmark | collected 2008
ATTCGCAATGCAACAAAGAATTTCTGCAAGTTTCTCCATTGTCATTTTACCGCCCCCGGCACCGTCTCCGACCAAATCCGGATTGGCAAAATAAGTTGAATGGAACACGCGCTCGTCCAATACGTCAATGTCCAAATGCACCAAAACGCAATCAAACTTTTTCGCAAATGCGCGGATATCTTCTTCAGAAACAAACGCATCAGTCTGAACTTTATAATTTACCCCCGTATCATCCAAAAACTTTTTTTGATAATCATGCAGCCCCTGAAGACCTACATACAAAACATCGCTCGGCTTAAACCTCTCATTTTTCATCATATCAGAAAAAGCTCTGTCGCCATATCCCATTAACGCTCCCAAAACCATTGCATGAGCATTGGGGTAACCATTTTCCGCAGTAGAAACATCAGGATGAGCGTCAATCCAGATAATGCCTGCATTTTTATATTTTCCGTGCAAATAATCAAAAGGAGCCAGGGAGACCATACAATTACCGCCGATAGTGATTATTTTGTCAGGGTCTTCAGCTTCGATTTTTGCCATTGCATCCTTAATTCCCGCTAAAACCTCATCTTTAGCATAAATACCGTCTTTTATCTGTTTAACCGTACCGTCAGGAGGTGTAATTTCCACTTTGATTAAAGGCTGCTTATCATTTTCAGGTAAAATATGAGACAACAAATTTGCACCGAAATAATAAGTGTCCAAACCCCCGCTTACATAGTCTGGATATAATAACCGAATTGTTTTCATCTTTGCCTTTCCTCACAAATTTATTACCGATGATATAACAAACTAAATCTTAATCTCCTAAAATACAATATCTTAAGTGACTGCCCGGTACAATGCACGAACTGTATATCCCTTATTCTATTTTATCAAAACAAATCCATGTTTTTGTATAGGCTGCCATTCTTCACCAAATTTACCAATTTTAAGGCCATTCCAAATTTCATACTTGCCAGATCCAAAGAACTCTAAAGCCTTTTCAGAAACAATTGAAAGAATTTTTTCTGATATATTATCAATAGGATAAAAACCGGATGTCTTATAAAAAACAATTCTCCCCGGTTTGATGTAGCCCCTTACTAAATTTTCAAATTCTTCAAAAGATATTCCGAAATCTTCTTGAAGATACACTCTATGCTCCCGGATATCTTTAATATTCACGGCACATTTTCCATCACTCAGAATAGCAAATGCTATACGACTTTTATGAAACGTCCCAACTTCTTTCTGTTCTTTCGGTGTGAGTGTAATTTGTTTTCCGTTTATAATAGTCACTTCATTATAGTTCATATTGGATATCCTGAGTTCTAACCATTTATTTGTTAAACTTATAACGATTACTGCTATTTAGCAACAAACAATCATTCACCGCCCGGATTGACGAATGAGTTTCCAGATACTAAGTGTTTGATGTAAATAAAAAACTTTTTTTGACAGTTTTATCTTACATAACAGGAAACATAGGGCAATCCACGGACTAAATATCAATTAGGAATTCTTTATAAGATTTCATTCTTTTACAAAACATTTGCAGTTGTAAATTTAAAATTTTACTTGAAACTTGTTGGATATAATAGGAAACTGAAATTATAATAAAAAGAATTAAGGAACCAACATGATAGATACAGGTTTAATAGAAAATCGGGAAGAATTATTAAAAAGACTACTCTGTTATGGTTTGTTTCCCGAGCGAATACCTCCCATATTCTCATCAGTTAAATTTGGTCTCTACTATTATGATAAAATTCTTAAAGGTAATTTTAATTATAATAAAAAACTTACATATAAACACATTGTATATCCATTAACACAAGATAAAAAAGTAAGAATGTTAGGAATTCCAAATTGTATAGCTTATGTACAGCTATGCTATCTGTTTTATGAACATTGGGAAAAATTAAAACAGTTATTAGAAAATTGTTGGACTAATTATTATAATCCCAATATGATTCGAATGCAAAAACAGAAAAAACGCCTATTTGTTTTAAATAGTTATTTTTCTTTTTGGGGTACAGAAGAAAAAAGACTAGTCAGTACATCTAAACCAACATTTAATGAAATTGACTATAAATTAAGATTAATAACAGGTAACAAATACGGTATCCATTTAGATATCTCTAAATTTTATAGCAGCATATACGCTCATGCAATATCTTGGGCTCTAATCTCAAAGAAAACATCCAAAGAACTATACAGAGATGATAAAAAGAAAAAAACATATATAAAAAATGTGTTTGATTACGAATGCTTTGAAAGTCATGTTATGTCAATGCAAGACAAAGAAAGCTTTGGAATCCCAATAGGTCCGGATACCTCATATATATTAGCAGATATTTTATTATCTCAAATTGATAAAGCTTTATTTTCAAGAGGATTTAGATTTATCCGCTATATTGATGATTATTACTTTTGTGCAACAAATGAAAACGATTTACAGAACTTTGTGAACGAATTAAGAAAACAATTATATATTTATAAGCTAAATCTAAATGATGAGAAAACTGAAATAAATAAATTCCCAGTCCCCTTAAAAACAGAATGGACAAATTGTTTAGACAATTATGTTTTACCTGACACAAAAGATAAAAAATTCTTTGATAAACTTTTATATTTTATCGATAAAGCTGTTTCTTTTTCAGAAAAATATGGAGCTAGAACTATCAAATATGCATTGAGATATGTGGTAAATCATTACACTGCCATAGATTTAACCCCTCATATCAAAAAATTATATTTATATGTTCTTCATTTAACATACATTTACCCATACTTAATTGACTGTTTAGATGACTTATTAGATCGTTGTTACGAAAAAAGTATGGAAAGCATTATCTCTAACAATTTAAACAATATTATCAAAGAAGCAATTAAACAAAATAATTACGATACTATCTCATGGGTAATCTATATTTGCGATAAATATGGTTTAGCAATCGATGTTAATTTATTAATTAAAAAGAATTTTGTTGTAAAAGATTGCCTTTGTTTAACACTATTACTCTATTACTTAAAAAATAAAGGAATTATAAAAGAATATCAAAAAACATATTATAAATTTTACTACAAAGAATTAAAATTAAAATCAGATGATGAATTTTGGCTTTTAGAATATGAATTATTTAAAGAAGACATCATATCAAATCTTAATAAATTGCCCAAATCAGCTGACAAGAAAATACAAGCTAAATATGACGAAAAACAAAAAAACTATACAGAAATGAAAAAAGCAGGTATTTCCTTTGTTACAATATAAATTTAATATTTTACCTATAATAGCTTAAAATTGTAAAAATAGCACCCACCGTAGTTACAAATAATGTTACACCTCCAATCCACAAGGATATTTTGGTAAATTTTACTGATTTCTCACTAAGTAATTTAGCCTGTTCCGCCAATTCAAGACTTTTCTGGTTATATTCTTCTGTTACTTGATCTCTACGATTCTCTCGTTCATTTTGTTGACGCTCTTTTTGTGCTTGTATCTCTTTTTCTTTACGTATTTGATCGAACATCCGACCAGCAGAAGCTGCAGAATTAGGCATTTTCCCATAATTAAACATAGACAATCCTTCTTAATTATTTAATATCTACTGATAATGTAAGTAATAATTTTTCTGCAAGCAAGAGGAAAACCTAAGAATCACACCTTTACCATTTCAAACTCATCAAGATTATCGACAGCGACTTGAGGCCAATCTTGATAATTTTTACAGGCAATCAGCTTATCAAACGGAGCCTTGAGCTTATATTCCAATCTTTTACCATTAAGTTTGCAGTCCATAATAAGTAACAGCAACAACTGATTTTGTTTATCCGGAGTAGCCTTACCAAAAATATCAGAAATATTTACCTCTATAAAAACAACCTGTGTAACTTCCCCAAAAGCACTCATTAATGCAACCTCACACAGACTCGCTTAAGCACCTGATATATAATAAAAAAAGCCGCTTTTCAGCGACTTTATCTTGAGTGGCAGGGCACATAGTGCAATATACGGACTTTCAAATATAATAAAAAAAAGAAATACTAACCAATTCCTATGGTTTTGCTAAGAAAAGCAGTCAAGAGATTTTTTCCAACATCTGTAGCTACACCAAGTGAAAAATCTTTGACTTTATGAAAAATAGTATCATTTTTCAAAGCTTCTAAAAATTCGAGTCCTTGTGCGGTTATTCTCAGTTTTGCTCCATTTGCAAGCATTGGACGGGAATACTGTTGCCCAGTAAAAAAACAAACTCCTAATTCTGCAATAAGATTAGTATCTTTAGCTAAAAAGAAGTGCCCTATAAATTTATCATTAAAAGGCTGCTCCTCATTAGTTTTTTCTTGTATTTGCTTTGCTAAAGTCTCCAACATCATAAAATAACTCTCATTATCAGCCAATGTTTGAAGAATTAGCTTTATAAATTCCATATCTTGTTTCATAACATTACTCTGCCATACGACCTTCAATTATATCAAAAAACAATTTATTTCTGAGTGAAGCTCTTTTGTAAATATCTCGATATGATATAATTTCACTATAAATGTACCCGACTTCAGATCTGCTGTTATCCCTAGTAGATCTTAACTTTTTTGTAGGACAAAAATAAGCATTTAAATTGTGGATTTGCTCGTAATCATCATCTATATCATTCAAATTGATATTATCACTAATAAGATAAGTATAAAACATAGTAATCTTATTTTCTGGCTTTGAATAACTAGCTATCAACCTTGCATAATTTTTGGCTTGATTAATATATTTATCAATTCTTACATCAGGTTTTTTAAGTTCAATAATTATACATTTTCCTTCACTGGGAAATAATATAATATCTGGTTTATCATCATCTCTATTTTCTAATAAAGCTCTTTCTTCTTCCGTCACATTTGCAAAATCAAAAATATCCTCCCCTTTCTCATTTTTCATTTGATTTAAGGGAATATCTGAAAATCCTGTAAAATATATAAATTCATCATTCAACATCCAAAGATTACTTTTTGAAGTATTAGCACATTTTCGTTTCAAAAGAGAATTATGAAGGCGATGTTCCTCCATATTATGTTTCCCTTTTACTTTAGTTTTTTGAACATCTAATTCTTTATCTAAAGCCATACGAAAATATTCTAAGGCGACTCTACGTCCAGACATATACTTAGACAAACAATTTTTATTACGTAATGGAATTTTCCGATTTAAATCGTTACTTAATTCTTCAAATTTTTTTTCATATTCAGGATCATTGCTATCAAGAGTCTTTAATTGGTCAAATACATCTTTCAAGATGGCATCCATAGTTGCCTGTTTTAATGAATCACTTCTATAAAATTTTTCTAAAATATCTTTTTCGCTATCAGATGTTTTTATTGTTATTCGGCTATTATTTTCTAACCCAAATAAGTCTTTTAATTCTTTTAATTTCTGTTGTTTTTCGTTTTCTTTTTCTTTAGCATCAGGAAAAAGATTATAAAATTCCTTTTTTACAGCTTTCTCTAAATCTTCTTGTAATATAAAATCTCCAAACAGAGATAAATTTCGTACTTTTTCAATGTCTTTATAAGCCTGTTCTTCTGTTTTAATGATATTTTTGATTTCTTTTCTGCAATTATCTATATTTTGCGGAGCATCAAAAACCTCACTTTGTATAAATCCTAAATATCTGAACCCTTTCAAATTATCTTTAGGTGCAAAAGCTTCAAAACCAATATTTTGAATAGCTTCGTTTTTACATGATATGTATATTTCATTTTCGTCTAAATCTTCTTGTTTAAACGCAATAAAGGTAACTTTGAAATCCAGTTCTTTTCCCAAGGTATCAACAATATTTCCTTCATCATCGCTGTGCTTATAATTAACTTTAAAATCTCTTTTTTGATTATCAGTAGGGATATCAACACCTTTTATGATTGATACTTTTTTGACTTCTTTTCCATTAATGATCTTACTAATGCTTATTTCGGGAATAACATCAAATAAAGAAAATTCCAAAGCATATTTTTTTATAATTTCTTTTTTTAAGTATTCTATACTTAAATCATCAAATTCAGCATCATCTTTTTCTGGAATAAGTTTTACAATAGTTCCCGTTTGATTTACACCATCTTTTATTTCTTCAAAGCTAGTAATATTTACACCTTTGCTATCCATATTCTGCTTATTAAAATCAAAGTCAATTTTATAAGTTTTATTATTTTCTGTAAATTTACTTATAAAAACGTTATTAGCAAAGAATAATAAGCTTTGAAATCGTCCACATCCTTTATTTTGAAATCCTTTCTTATTATATTTATAGGTACAGAAACTCTTAAAACTGTCATAATTAAAACCAACTCCAGTATCTTCAACTGAAATATTATCTAGTGTTTCTTTTTCTCCCTCTATCGAAGAAAAATTAAGAAATATATTTACTTTATTGCTCGTTTCGTATTTTTTTGAAGATGTTTTGAGTTTAATCGCCTCTAAAGCGTTTGTAATAGTTTCAAATATGGGAGTTAAAATATCCTTAGACTTAGTTTCATCTTGAATAATACCTGGGAAATACACTCCCCCCGTATCGGTAAGAAGTTGTATATATTGATTATAAATGTTTTCCATAATATTATCCTCAATTAATTTTTATAAAATGATAATAATATTTTAATAAATTACAACAAAAAACAACGGTCATTACACCATTACTTTCTCAAACTCTCCTAAATTCTCAACCGCTACTTGAGGCCAGTCTTGATAATTTTTGCACGCAATCAGCCTGTCAAACGGAGCTTTGAGTTTGTATTCCAGCCTTTTACCATTGAGTTTACAATCTGTAAGAAGTAGTCGCAACAGCTGATTTTGTTTGTCTGGAGTTGCCTTATCGAAAATATTAGAGATATTTACAGCCATTGAAATAACCTTCTCAACCGCTTTTTTCATATCATTATCAATCGTTTTGTATTTTTCTGCACTTGCTTTCAACTCTTCTATTTCTTTGTCAATCGCCGCTTTCTTGGTTTCATACGTAGATTGAGGCAATTTCCCTTCAAGATAAAAATCCAGCAGATTGTCTTCTTTAATTTTCAATTCATTAAGTTTGCTTGTCATCCTAGATTTAAATGCCGCATTAATCTGTGATGTTTCATTCAAATTTTTAAGAAGCTGATTTTTTAAGGCTTCTTGTAAAGATGTAGGAAGGGTTAATTTATTAAATACCTCAGATTTTAACTGTTCGATAATGTCTTTTTCATTAACAACGCCTTGATGACACACATTTCCGGCGTGTCCACATCTCAAATAGACATATTCTCGACCGCTTTTTTTGACTTTCTTTTCCGGTGTAATTAAACAACCGCATTCTTTACAATGTATTAGTTTTCTGAATGTATATACTGTTTTGGTCGTTTCTTTAACATTGGCTCTGTTGTGACGTCCGTTTTGTATAAGCAATGTCTGAACTTTATCAAACAATTCTCTTGATACTAGCGGCTCATATATATGCGGTATAATATCTCCCTTAACACACATCTCGCCATAATAAAAAGGATTTGTCAGTACCTCATATATAGTGTTTCTGGTAACAAAACAGCCTTTTTTCTTTTTCATTCTGGTATATAAGCCTAATTCTTTAGCTATCCGCCAAACAGATTGAACCGTATGTAATCCAGTTGCATACTCCTGATATAAACGCTTTATTATTGGTGCTCGAACCGGATCAACAATTATAATTGACTTATTGTCATCATCTTTTTTGTTCAAATATCCTAAAGGTGCTGTGCCTTGCCATTTTCCCTCAGACCAGTTTTTAGCTTGGCTGGCTTTAACTTTATCTGTTTGAGAGTTAACTTGTGCATTAGCAAACATAACAAACATATTCCAAAAAGTTAAGTCGGATGCAGCAGAATCTTTTGTAATAATTAATCTCTCTTTTATAAAGTGTATTTCTACCTTTCCTGATCTTCGAAGACTTTCAACATAATATGAATCTTCCGGCAAACGTTGCAATCTGTCAACATAAGCAACAACTATGGCAACCTTACCCTCACAACCTGCTGCAAAATTTATCATTTCGTGAAATACCTTGCGATCACCATGTGTTGAACTCTCATCAATACTGTATGTGGCAATAACTTTTAATCCCTTATCTTTGCAGTATTGGGTTGTATTTTCCTCTTGAACCTGTAAAGATATGCCTTCATCTTTTTGTCGCTTACTTGATACACGTGCAAATATGATTGCCTGAGTACATTTTTGAGAAACAACTCTTTTCTGATATTTCTTCCTCATAGTTTAATACCCCTCTTCTTCGTCATCAGAATAGTCATCATCAAAATCTTCGGATTCTGCATAAAAATCATCTGCACTCATAGTTTCAACAAAATTTCCGGTTTTGTTGTCATAGATTTTTACAACCGTCCAAGAAGGCTCCGATATGTCAAAATCAACACTAATATCTTCTGAACCTTCAAAAACAGCTGCACAATGCGAATAAATATCTGAGTATTCTTCTGCAAAATGCTTTTCAATTTCTGGTGTTAACCGACAAACGCAAACCATACCGGAATCAGCACCAAATTCTTTATGGATAATATAACTACCATATATTTTGTTACTCCAGTCACCAAAACCGGTATCACAAGCAAAAGCAGGAAAGCCGGTTAATTCTGTTAAAGCCTTAGAAACCGCATTATTAAAGGTTTTCGGACTATCATCTAAAAATTTGCAACATTCATCCCATTTGTCATCTGAAAGAATATAACAAGGATCGGTTACGACATATTTTGTAAGTGTATTCATTTCTGTTACTCCTTTGTTTTTACACTATATTTATTATGTCGCGTTATTTTGGGAATGTACGCAAAAAAATGAGCCCGTTTGTAACTTTTTTACTAATATTTTACTGATTTTTCAAAGCCCTAACTTCTTTTCTGATTTATCGAGAAGTTGTTTTATCAAAAGTTCTTGTCATCAACGACAAATTCTTTTGCGTCCGGCGTTTCATCTTCCATAACGGCTTTCACGGCTGTTGTATAAAAATCAATCAGGTTGTTTGTCATTTCGTTTAATTCAATATCCGTAACATCGGGATAAAGAATTGATAACTCTTTTTTGAGTTGGTTATATGTATTTGTCATACATTATAGAAGTATGACTCAAGCTATTTTCTACTAAATTTTTTGAAATAAATTTTCCAAATAGTAAACGTTTCAACTTTTGACATAGCTATATTAAAGGTTACATTAGTATAAAATTAATTTTTTTTGTGTACAAATGAAGAAAATGGATGCTTTTTGCATCTAAAACATTATTATTTTTACAAAAATAGTGTTTTTCAATGTGTTAGCAAAAAAAATAGTTGCATAAAGGGTGATTAAAATGTCTGCTATATTAAAAAACGAGCAAATTCAATATGATATTTTTGATGAAAAAAAAACAGCAGATGTTATTCCGTTCCCACATATGAAAGAATTAAAAACGTGTAAAATTAATAACAAAAGATATTTGGGTAATAAGTATAAATTATTAAATTTTATCAGAAGTATTGTTGATAAAGAATGCGAAGATGTTAATGTTATCGCGGATATATTTGCTGGAACGGGAGCTGTTTCATCAGCATTTACAGATAAGACACTTATTACAAATGATATTTTATATAGCAATTATATTTGCCATCTGGCTTGGTTTGGAAAACAAAAATATTCGCTCAATAAAGTAAAAAAATTGATTTTATTTTATAATAGTATCACTCCTTTCAAGGAAAATTATATGAGTGACAATTTTTCAAATACTTTTTTTAGTTATGAAAATTGTAAAAAAATTGGTTTTATTCGGGAAGATATAGAAAGTAGATTCAACTCCTCTGAAATAAATGAAAAAGAGAGAGCTCTTTTGATTACTTCGCTGTTATACTCAATGGATAAGATTGCTAATACTTGTGGGCATTATGATGCCTATATAAAAAATGGAAACTTGGATAAAAAATTAGAATTACTATTGCCAACACCAGAGACTAATTTAAAAAATAATCAAATATTCAATAAAGATGCCAACGAGTTAGTGAAAGAAATATCAGCAGATTTGGTCTACATTGACCCTCCTTATAACTCTCGTCAATATTGTGATGCATATCATTTACTTGAGAATGTAGCTAAATGGAATAAGCCTAAAGTATCAGGTATTGCAAGAAAAATGAATAGAGATAGCTTAAAAAGTGATTATTGTACATCACAGGCAACTGAAGCTTTTAGAAATTTAGTAAATAATATTCAAGCAAAATATATTTTACTTTCTTATAACAATATGGAGACAAAGGGTAATAGTCGCTCGAATGCAAAAATATCTGATGAGGATATTTTAAGCATATTAAAGACTAAAGGAGAGGTCAAAGTATTTTCTCAACAATATAAAGCATTTACAACTGGAAAATCCAATATAAAAGGCAATGAAGAGCGCTTATTCTTATGTAAATGTTATAGTGAAAGTAAAAAAAATTTAATTCAGTCACCTATGAACTATATTGGTGGAAAATATAAATTATTAAAACAAATTTTGCCTAACTTTCCTAAAGAAATTAATACTTTTATTGATCTATTTGCAGGAGGAGGAAATGTAGGAGTTAATGTTTCTGCGAAGCAAATAATTTTAAATGATTCTGATAACTATTTATATAATATATATCAAGTTTTTCAGCAAAAAAGTAAAACAGATATACTATCAATGATAGAAGATATTATATCCGAATTTTCTTTATCAGAAAGTAGTAAGTATGGATATGAATATTATTCCTGCTCAAGCAATCAAGGTCTTCAAAATTATAATAAAAAAGGATTTAATCGTTTGAGAAATGTATTTAATTCATATTCCCCTAAAGACGATAAATATTATATTTTATTATATGTTTTGATTGTTTATTCTTTTAATAATCAATTACGTTTTAATAATAAAGGGGCTTTTAACTTACCTGTAGGTAAGCGAGATTTTAATTCAAAAATGAAAATGAAATTATCATTATTTATTGATAGAATTAAATCTAGTAATATTAACTTTACTAATTTTGATTTTAGGAATTTTCCTATAGAAAAAATAGATAAAAAAAGTTTTGTTTATGTTGATCCACCGTATTTAATAACTTGTGCAACCTATAATGAAAAGAATGGGTGGACAGAAGACGATGAAAAGGATTTACTAAAATATTTACAAAATTTAGATGAAAAAGGAATTAAGTTTGCATTGTCTAATGTTTTGTCGAGTAAAGGTAGAGAAAATACATTGTTAGTTAACTGGATTAAAGAAAATAATTATAAGGTTATTCACCTAGATTATTCTTATGGTAATTCAAATTATCAAACAAAAGATAAGCAAACAAAAGCAGAAGAAGTTCTTGTAATAAATTATTAAAGAAAGGTAACTAAATGCCAGAACATTTTACTTTTAAAACATATGCTTGGAGCTTGGGGACAACAAGTTTCCGTATGGCAGATTTCCATAGAAAGGTTGAAAAACAACTTTTATTACTGCAAGAATTTTGGGAAAATAAAGCTAATAAAGAAAGTTGGACGGGAAATAAGAAATTACAGGTTTGTTATTATAACTATTTATATGAAAAAAAATTTATATTTGGTGACATTAAAAATGATGATAAAAAAGCTAAAACAGCTCGCCAAAAAACGTCTGGATTGGTTGATATTGGCTTAATTAATGATGATAGAAGGCTAACTTCTGTAGGAAAAAAATTATTAGAGATCGTAAAAAGTGGAGATTTTTCAGCTGATAATATTTTTCAAATACCGAAGGACAGTTTTTTATATTTAAAGCAAATTATAAAAACTTCGTGTAGAGTAGATCTAGGTTATGTTCGCCCATTTTTAGTGACAGGTCGTGTATTGCAAGCATGCAATAATTATTTAACAGAAGATGAATTTACATATTTACTGCCACTTTGTGTTACTGAAGAAATCACTAACAATATTATATATAATATTTTAAAATTTCGTCAGAGAAGTATAACTATAGATGACATAATCACTAACGTAGTGTTAACTCGGTATGATTATCCTCATGCACTTGCTTATTTTCTCTCATCATCTAAGGAAGATGATGTTATAATGTCAATAGGTATGAATAGAGACGGAATAAAACATGACAGATGTTATGTCAAATTATATAGAGTTTTATATAATACCTATATTAACAAAAATTATAATCAGATTGATGAATTGTATGCTGCGACAAAGGAACTAAAGGGAAAAATAGGTAATTTGTGGCGTAGATTATTGTTTGGTAGTATTAGAAAACCATCAAGCACAAATGATTTGACTAGGAATATGTTTAGTGAAGTAGCTAATCAAAAAGAATTTGATGTATGTTTCTTTAACTATATCCACTTGATAAAAATAAAGGCTACGCTATTGGATTACAAAGACTTAAATCGTCGATATTTTTCAATTACTGACGCGTTTTTATTTAATGATGGAAAATTTTCATTTTCTCCAATTTTTGAAAGTTTTTTCGAAGGAACACCTAATAAGTTATTTGATGATGCGTATAATACATCATTACTTCTATACTCAGATGTAGAGTTAGAAGAAATAAATAAAAATTTGATATTTGAAGAAAATGATATAATTAAGGCATTTAATTCTAGTTATAAAAAAGAGCTATCGTCAATTAATGAAGTATATGATTGCATTGAGTCTGAACGATATCTTAGATTTAGGCAACTTATTGATTCTAAGTTTACAAATGATGTTATCATTTCTATGTTACCTAAATTTGAAAATAGGCAAAGTGATAATGATATACTGAATTTTGTAGGAGGGGAAGCTGATATTCCAACAATTTTTGAATATATTATTGGTATAGCGTGGTATCGACTTAGTGGCTATCAAGGCAAAATATTGGATTATATGAAATTATCATTAGATATGGATTTGTTACCAAGAACACATGCTAGTGGTGGAGAATCTGATATAGTATACGAATATGAAGAAACCCAAGAATATCCAAGACATACTTTGCTGATTGAATGTACATTAATGGAAGGAACAAATGCACGACGTGGAGAAATGGAGCCTGTTTCAAGGCATTTAGCTAATTATATGATAGATAAAGATATGAATAGTTATTGTACCTTTATTTCTAATAATCTTCACAGTACTGTTATTTCTGATTTTAGAATGAGGTTAAATTTTCCATGGTACCGTTCAGATACAGAAGGAATCGATGGAATGAGAATTTTGCCATTACATACAACAGAGTTAAAAACAGTATTAGAAAAAAATATAAAATATTCTCAATTATATAGTTTATTTATGAAAGCATGTGATTCAGATATCAAAGTTCCACCACAATGGTATGATGAGTGTATAAAAAATGAAATCAATAATGTGTAAAAAATAATCAAGCTTTATTTAGGCAGCAAGTGATTCTATTTCGTCCATAACTTAGCAATCCCGTCTAAATCGTAGCAAAATGTCGTTGGTTTCGTGAGTTTTAGGGGCTCCCGAATTAGAAAATACGCCGCATAATATAAATAGTTAATGAGTAAAACAGCTATTTATGAAAGGAAAACATTATGTGGTATGTAAAACTCAATGACACCATTCTCCCAACTCCGTATCAGTTTTTTAGTGACTGCCTGTCTGAATGTCAAAGATTAAAGCAGACAATG
>ULMK01019939.1_pt1 | contig 13572 bp, 7 predicted proteins | sample 1951621 | NCBI WGS metagenome assembly ULMK01 (sample SAMEA4835547, study PRJEB28245) | human gut metagenome | biome: gut microbiome; material: fecal sample | place: Denmark | collected 2008
TTTCAAACTGGCTCGGAACTAATTTCGACTGGCTCGGATCTAATTCGGATAATCGCGGAGCAAATTTTGACGATTGGCTCATTGCGTGGTTTAAACAACGGCAGGCTGATGGAAAAATAGGCTGATTTTTTTTATATGATTTCACTTACCCGATGGTTTGCTGTTTAACATTTACGACAAAGGGATAGGTGAGGATTGGAACGTTCAGCCAAACAAAACATTACAGAACAAAAAAAATGGATTTCGGGGAACATGTGTTGTATCTTTGCAGTAGCAAAGTCAGGCTGCACCTCAGCATAACTTTTGAAAAGGAGTTTTCAAGTTCTGCATTCGGTTTGCACTGACATTGCCTATGGCAATAAAAGCAACACTGCAGCATCGATAAGTACACATTAGCCTAAATGGATGAAAAACAGTACTCCTTATTTATTCAGCGTTCTTAGAAATTTTGTTACCACAGAAAGTAAGATAGGTAGGCTTGTCTGAAACCCGGGATGCGTTGTTGAGTTTTACCACATGCTTTTGCAACTAAGCTATTGAATGACATAAAAAAAGAGAACCTTCGATTTACCATGGGGGTATAACGAATGTCCTCACCTTTTTTTAGATCCATAGAGTCATAGCCTAATGAAAGGCGGTGACTTGTTACTTGAGTGAAATTAAAATTTCTTTTTCGATTTCAGTTACTTGCAGTTTGTCTTCACGAAGCAACCAGCCGATAGCTAAATACAAGTCCTTATCGGCACGTACTTTGATTGCTTTTTTAAGTTCTTTACTTGAGAGTTCACCTTTTTGGTTCAAAGCATCCCAAATTTTTCCGGCTAATTCGCCGGCTTTTTCTTCGAACATAGTTAGTTTGTATTAGTTAGTCAAATTAGTTAGATGTATAATCTCTAAACATTTGCAAAGATACATATTTTTTTGATAAGTAAGGCTCGTTTCTTGCTGTATTTCAATGTATTCCATTTAAAATCCGGCATGTAAGTCTTTTTTATGGCGGAGTTCTTCAATAATTCAAGTAAAAATTACTATTTTTGCTTATAGCAAAGTATTTTGCTTTGGGTGTATCAAGGCTTTTCTCGCTTGGTGTTCAGTGCTTACAATCTGTGGTTTTTACACCATGAACATTTAGGTGTGTAGAATAAAAGTATTTGATTCGTAGTATCATTGTATCCACCAACCTATAAATTGTATGCTTTCAGTTTTAATTCCTACTTATAATTATGATTGTACTCAATTAGTGAACGATTTATGTACATTATTTGATACAATAGATGAAGACGTCGAAATTATAGTGGGCGATGATTGCTCAACTCGTGTTGATGTTTCGACAGCGTTGCGAACTCTGAACGAGTTACCACATTGTCAATGTATTCGTTTGCAGCAAAACGTAGGTCGTTCTGCCATACGTAATTATTTAGCACAGCAGGCTCGTGGTGAATGGTTGCTCTACTTAGATAGTGATGGAGGCATTGTTAGTAAAGATTTTTTGAAAAACTATTGGGAGGTACGCGATAAAGCAATGGTGATAGAGGGATCTATCATTCATCCACCACATTGTCCGGCACCCAATCTGAGTTTGCGTTATTATTACGAGAAATCTGCAGAGCCAATGTTTACCGCAGCTGAACGCAATAAAGAGCCTTATGCTTGTTTCCGAACTTTCAACTTTATGGTTCGACGAGATGTGATGTTGCGCGTTCCGTTTAATGAAAGATTTCATCGGTATGGATATGAGGATATTTTGTTTGGTATAAATTTGCAGAATCAAGGAGTCTCAGTTTTACACATAGATAATCCTCTGATGAACCTTGATATTGAAACCAATGCAGTTTTTCTAAACAAGGTGAATGAAGCAAATACGACCTTAATTGAGTTTTACGATGAACTCCGTCTTAACTCTCGAATAGTACACAGCTATGAATTGCTTGTAAAGTGGCATATAGAACCAATGGTACGGACATTGTTTAAATGTGTTCAGTCATTGATTATAAAGCAACTATTGAGTAGCAAACCTTCTGTTTTCTTATTCAATTGTTACAAGTTAGGAAACTTTAGTTGTTTAATGAAGAGTAAAAACAAATAGGAGTTTATTATGTTTGAACGTCTTCATAATTTATAGGGTTCTTATGAGTTTAAAAGTATATAAGGCGTCAGCCGGTTCAGGTAAAACCTATAGGTTGGCTTTAGAGTATATAGCGTTGGCTTTGCAGACACCATCGCCCAATAATTATTCGAAAATTCTTGCAGTTACTTTTACCAATATGGCAACGGCTGAAATGAAGGATCGTATTCTTATTCAGCTTTACAATTTGGCAGATGGTGGCAAAGACAAGAATTTCATGGCTGATATCAGTAGCATGTTGAATATCAGTCCTGCTGAGGTTAAGGAACGTGCTAAAAAAACATTGAAAGCTATCATTCACGATTATGATAGCTTCAGAGTTGAAACAATCGACTCCTTTTTTCAGTCATTGCTTTCAAATTTAGCTTATGAATTAAAGTTGTCGCGTACGTTTCGTGTAGATTTGGACACCAACGAGGTAATATCAAGGGCCGTTGATGAAATGTTGCTTTCGGTTGGTGGAAATAATCAGTTGACACCTTTGATTTTAAAGTATATGCAGGACCATATAGACCAGTCTGAAGGGTGGAATATTTCACGTGAATTAAAATCATTTGCCAAGAAAAATATATTTGGCGATGATTACATGCGTAATGAAAAATGTATCAATGATTTTTTATCAGACCAAAAAGGCTTTAAGGAATGGTATAGTGAACTCAATAAGAAATATGAGAATTATCGAGAAAAAGTACTTACACCGGCGCATAAGTTAAACGATATACTTAAAACAAACGAAGCTGCTTCGTTGAAAGCCTATTCTGGTATGTGCAAGTATGTCAATGAACTTATTTCTGGAAATTTTGCAGCAGTTCCAACAGCGAGTACCATTACCAATTGTTTGAAAGATTCCAATGAGTTACTTAAGAATGATTTGAAAAAAGATGAGTTCTTCGTGAATTTGGCGCAGAAAGTTAAATTGCTTTTAGCAGCAATAGATGAAGGACTTTCATGTGATGGTGCTTCCGCGTTCTTGAATACCTATCTGTTGGTGCAAAAAAATATTGTTCCTTTGCGTCTACTCAGTGCTATTGCTAATGAAGTAACGCGAATCAATCATGAGAATAATACGTTGTTGCTGCCTAAAACCTTGGAATTATTCAGCAAGTTGGTTGAAAAAGATGATTCCTCATTTGTGTTTGAACGTTCTGGTACGAGGTTTCAGCATATTCTGATTGACGAATTTCAAGATACCTCTCATCTGCAATGGGATAATTTTCAGCGCATGTTTGAGGAATGTTTGTCACAGGGAAACGAATGTATGCTTGTGGGTGATGTAAAGCAAAGCATATATAGATGGCGTGGGGGCGATTGGAGAATTTTAAACAATATAAATTCAAAAAGTCAGTCGCTGAAAAGAAATTACAGAAGTAAACAGGTAATAGTTGAGTTTAATAATAACTTTTTTGAAAGAGCAATCTGCAAACTGAATGCGCTTAATGGAACGGATAAACTGGATTCTTCTGACTTGGTTTTACACATCTATGAAGATGTGAAACAAGAATCGCTCGATAAATCGGGCGAAGGCTACGTTCGGGTAAATTTAATGAATAAGGAAGCAAGCGATGAAGAATTGCTCGATGATTTGTATGTACAAATAGTAAAACTACATACAGAATATGCAGTTCCTTATGATAAGATGTCTATATTGGTTCGTAGTAACGCCGATATATCAACAATCATAGACTATTTTTCAGTAAATCATCCCGATATTCCATTTACTTCCGATGAGGCATTTAAGTTGTCTTCGTCATCAGCTGTAATGCTGTTAATCAATGCGCTGAAGTGTCTGGTTAATCGCGAAGATACCGTAGCCCTCGAAATGTGTAAACGCTATGTTCGTTATTTTTCAGATAACTATGCAGTTACAATGCCCTTGGTCGATATTACGTTTTTCGATACTTATCGCGATGAATGGCAGAAGAAGTCGTTGTTTGAACTCTGTTTGTTGCTGATTTCTACGTTTAAACTTACTGAATGCGAAGAACATAACGCTGGTCAGTCAGCTTATTTGTTCTCCTTCTGTGATTACATCCTTGACTTTTTAGACAATAAATCGTCTGATATAAAGAGTTTCTTGCAATATTGGGACGATGTTTTGATTAAAAAATCAATAGCAGTTAATGTAAAGGACTCTATTTACATTATGACCATACATAAGTCGAAGGGTTTACAGCGCCATACGATTTTTGTGCCATTTTGTAATTGGCCTTTGGATAAGGATTTTCCGGATGATGTGCTTTGGTGCTCAACTAATACATTAGACAAGCCATTCAATGAGTTGCCTTTAGTGCCCATCAATACGTATCAATCAAAAAAAGTCTTGGCTTCCTATTTCAAATCGGCTTACCAGAATGAGCATTTGATGCAGCGCATTGACTGTTTCAATGCACTTTATGTAGCTTTAACGCGTGCTGAGAACAACATGCTGATATGGAGCAAGTGTCGTCCGAGGAACAATAATACGGTGAATGTATTGATGAAATGTTTGTCAGATGAAAACGTTGAATCCAGCGTGAATAATTCAGGCAAAAAAGAGGCAATGCAAGTATTAGAGTATGGTTCATTGCAGAAGTTTATACCCAAGGCAAACAAAAAGGACGATAACCCATTGGTGATGGATGACGTATGTAAAATAGATACACAGATGCGCACGCATCCCATCAAGGTAGGTTTTATGGAATCAAATCGTGCCAAGGACTTTTTGCGTGAGCTAACTGATGCAGCACAAGAAGAAGAGAGTAAAGAACATACAAAGAGTTTGTCCTATGTTGAAAGAGGTAATCTTTACCATTATATATTGTCACAAGTAAAACTTGCCACAGACTTGCATCAAGTGGTTCAAAAGGCTATGAATGAAGGAATGTTTCCAAGTATGAATGAAGCCCAAAGCATAGAAAAACTGCTCCAACGTCGATTAGCCGATCCTTCTGTAGCTCCGTGGTTTGACGGATCTTGCTCAATATATACAGAGTGCTCTTTATTGGAACGTAGTGGGGGAGAGGTCATTGTTCATAAACCCGATCGCGTAATGAAGAAAGACAACAAGTTTATAGTTGTCGATTATAAGTTTGCTTCCTATCGCGAAGAGTATGTACAACAAGTTCGCCGATATATAAGAACGCTTGAAAAGATGAGCCATTCTGAAGTAGAGGGTTACTTGTGGTTTGTATATAAAGGTGAAGTACTTAAAGTAACGCTGTAATATGGCAGAAATCCAAACATTCTTCACTGAATGATGAATAAAAAAGGCTATAAGTATTTTTTACTTATAGCCTTTTGTCTTGTGTAATGTTCAACCGTTATCTCCAGATCAAGATTGAAATACTGGTAAGTACAGAAGTGATGGAGAGCCAAGTTGAGATATTTCGGATAGAGTTATCGTTGTTGGTCGAAGAACCCATTTTCACTCTGTTCGGTTCAACATATACGATATCGTTCTGTTGAAGATTGTATACTGGAGAGTTGAATACATTTTTTGAACGGAGATCGATAAAATATGTTTTGCATTCGTTGCCTTCTTGTCTGATTACTTTGATGGCATCGCGGCGACCCGTAATGTTCAAGTCACCAGCCATACCGATGGCTTCGAATATCGTAATATTGTCGCGAGCGATTTCCAAACGACCAGGGCGTGCTACATCGCCCAATACAGTTACGAACTGGTTGTAGGCAGCAACAGTAACAACTGCATCGTTGAGCACACCGTTTCTGAATACAGACTGAATTTTTGCAGCAGCTTCAGAGCGCGTTAAACCTCCCACTTTGATACGACCAATTCCAAGCAAGTCAACATTGCCATTTTCATCAATCGTGTAGCGCATGTTGTCTGCATTCTGCGTACTTGAGGTGTTAGTTCCCGTAGAAAGATTGTAGCGAAATGCCAATTCAGGGGTTGCCGCACTTGTGATAGTAACACCTATTTTATCGCCAGGTGTGAGTTTCAGTGTAGCATGAGCAGGGGTGGTAGTTGTTTCTTGGGGAGCAAGATCCTGTAAATAGATGATTTTCTCTCTGGTCTTGCATGAGGTCAGTGCCAATGCTGCAATTAAAATGATGAATAAATTCTTTTTCATTTTGATGTTCGTTTTATAAGTAACGGCAATATTTATGCTAACGAATAATTGTTTATATAAGATTCGTGTGTGCAAAGTTACGATAAAGTATTGATATTGATTTGTTTTTATTCTTCATTTTTTATTTCGCTTAATGAATAATTTATATTGGTACGTATTCAGCATGTACACGTTTCAATATGAGATCATTGAAAGTCAAAAAAAAACCGCCGCATGAGCCATTGCTTATGCGGCGGAGAGATCAACCAAAATAACATAAATATAGTTTAGTTCGTCTCGGCTTAGTATGCTGTTTTGTGTATTCCTGCAACAGATCGACCGCTTGGGTCATTCAAGTTTTTAAATGAAGCATCTCAGGCCAAAGCTTCGGCGGTAGAACAGGCTACACTGGGTATGCTTGGTACGCTGCGCGCTGCACTTTCACTTGGATAATATTCTTCGAAGATGCAACGGTAGTAATATTCCTCTTTATTCATAGGAGTATTGATGGGGAATCGTGTTGTTGCATTGGCCATGTCTTCATCACTGACAGCTTTCGAAGTAATTTCTTTGAGCGTATCAATCCACGAATAACCTACACCATCAGAGAATTGTTCCTTTTGTCGCCAAACGACACTCTCTGGCAGCATGTCTGAGAAAGCTTCGCGAAGAATTTTCTTTTCAACAACAGAACCTGTACACATCTTAGAGGTTGGGTTAAGGTTCATAGCAACATCAAGAAAATCTTTATCAAGGAAAGGCACACGACCCTCTACTCCCCAGGCCGAAAGGCTTTTGTTGGCTCGCAAACAATCATAAAGATGAAGTTTACTTAATTTGCGCACTGTTTCTTCGTGGAAAGACTTGGCATCCGGTGCTTTATGGAAATAGAGGTATCCACCAAAAATTTCGTCTGCACCTTCTCCAGAAAGAACCATTTTTATACCCATCGACTTAATGACACGTGCCAGCAGATACATAGGGGTTGAGGCTCGTACGGTGGTAACATCATACGTTTCGATGAAATAAATTACGTCTCGAACGGCATCAAGTCCTTCCTGAATGGTATAGTTAATTTCGTGATGAATCGTACCGATATGATCTGCTACTTCACGCGCTTTTTTATTGCTAACACGATGCAAATATAGTAATATATTTTCTTTCAATATGTTTTTCTTGAAGTTTTTTTGAAAAATATTTCTGCCAGCTGTTTTATGCAATATGAATTTGCCTGTATGCTCCATATTTGTTTGTCCTATATAGAGTAGTAAAGGAGTTGCTTGAAATTATTCACATGCATACAAATTCTTGATATTAGGAATGTCGTTAGTTTTGGGTTTATGTGTTCATTTTATGATGCCAAGTATATTGGCGAGATACGATAGGATATCAGAGCTTGTGTTGTTCGTCCCGATTTTAACATAAGCCTTTAATGCTTGTATGCGTGTGGTAACAGGAGTGAAATTTATAAGTTCCGGGTTTCTTTGTTTTTGAAGCTAAACAGCCATTTTCTATGGAAGTTCTTTGATATTTATGAAAGTGTTGATTATTAGTAGTTTCAGAATTCTTGAAACTGGCTTTGAAATAATTCTGACAATCGAGGAATAATTTTTGAGAGTCGGATTATATTAGGATTCAGATGTGTAGTATCGTGTTCCTAATGATTGAAAAATGAATGAGATTTTCTGATTTTAAACTTATTTGCTTTTTAGAAAGACTTCATTTAACGTTTGCTCCATAGGGGAGTTCTGCTGATGACACAAAGAAGGGGTGTAAGCGTATACATATAAGGTGGTACTTTGATTTTAGCACTTCGTTATGCGTATAGTAAATAGCCCGGTAACCTTCGTGATTTTGATGGTTATCGGGCTATGTTTGTGTAATTATTTGTTTGAAACTCGCTTCTTTTTTGTCTTGTTCTTTTTTCTGGGTTTTGTAAAGTTGAACAAATCGCGCAGGTTATTGAATTCACGTTGCAGACTGATTCCAACTCCTTGCGTAGTAAGCGACGACTTTGTAAAGTAACGATCTGTAGTTTCGCTATATGCTTTAAGGCTGATACTGCCTTTGGGCGTTAGCAGATACTTGATGTCGAAGTCACCCACAAAGTTTGAAGTGTAAGTGGGTTTGTCGCGGTATCCAAAGTTTCCGTTTATGAGTAAACGGTCGTTGAAGAGTCTGCCTTGCAGAAGTCCATCTACTTCAATGTCGTTCCATCCGTATGTTCCTGTGGCAACATTCGTACCAAATGACCAGTGCGACTGACTTCCTAAAGCTGAAGATATTGCCGTGTTGAGTTGGCTTGTCAGTGTAGTCGACAGGAATGAACGCATTGCAGCTGTGCTTTGTTGCTGGCTGGTTGATTGTCCTTTTGATGTTTGCGCGTTTGCTGTATAGAATCTGCCAATTCCCAACAGGTAAATAACCTGCCGGTTCATGTCCTCGTCTGTGGCAATAAGTTGACGCACCATTTGCTTTTCGTCGTCTGAAATGTTGTGTAAATCCAAATCAAAGTTGACTTGAGGTGCTTTGGCTTTGCCTCCAATGTTCAAGATGCAATCAACTTTTACGGATTTCTGCGAGAAACCGGCCCCATAGTTGAGATCGCTCAATGAAACTCCGTTCACTGTGTAAACTGCTTTCAGCCCCAGATCGGCCAACAACGGAGGTCCGTTGAATGTAATGGTACTTCCTGCCTGCAAGTTCAAATCCTTTTTGATAACATCTTGAATGCTGAGCTTGTATGTACCGCGTGTCAAACGATATGTGCCATACATTTCAAAGTTTCCTTTATTATGGAATGTGGCTTTGATTGGTCCTTCTCCATAGGCTGTAATAGCATCGCCAGAACGTGGGTCGGTTATAATTTTAACTTCTGCAGCCGGTGTGGCATCAACCATAAAGTTGAGCACGATGTCTGTTGAACTTTCAACTTCTTGTTTGTCGGGCTCTTTATCATTACCACTTTCGGCTGAATGGCTAGAGTTATTCGCTTCTCCGTTTCTGAATCGAATCATGTTGTCAGATGTCGACGTTGCTTCAGGAGTTCCCAGTGTATAAACAAACTTGGTGGGAGCCGTGGGACGCAATGCGATGTCGGCACTGAAATAGCCAGGTTTTCCTTGTAAGCTAATACTTCCAGAGCCGGTCGTAGTGCTGTAAAAAGGCATTTCTGAGTTCTTGGACATGTCATAGCATAATAAATTTTGTGCACTGACATTGAAAGCATAAGTCAGATTTTTCAGGTGAGTATGGCGTAGATAGCCATTGGCCTTACCAGTACCTTTATTTCTGTCGTCTATGTTGAAATCTTTAAAGGCGAATTCTCCTGACGACAATTTTACGATGCCATCTGTAACATCGTATTTAACTCCCGTAGCCACGATTCGTGCCGAGGCATTGGCTTTTAGTTCTCCTTCAAAATCCAGCTTTTTAAAGGGACCGTAAAGTTTTACAGTACCTGTGGCGTCTCCATTGAAATCAGAGAATATGCCGTCCATGTATCGACGGAGAAATTTCAGATTTGTTCGGTTGGCTTGTATGTTGAGTTCTAGCCCTTTTTCTGCCAATGACACATAGCCTTTAACTTTTGTTCCTAAATCTGTTTCGGGAACTAGTTGCATGTTGGCATCAATCTGTATTTTGTTTTCTTTTTTATTCCAGAAACCTTCAATGTCGGCAACTCCCATAGGACCATTATTGAACGTAAAGTCTGGAACGTGTAGTTGTGCATGCAGTTCGGGCGACCCAGTGCTTTTGGTTAGTATGGCTTTTCCTGTAGCTCGTCCACCGAATGCCACTGCGTCGAAATTGACCAAATCGAGAACATTCTGAATGTCGATGTTTTCTAAATTGGCGGTAATGGAGTCGTTATTGTGTGGTGATAATTTTCCATTGACAGCTAACATTTGGTTTTCGCGGGCAATTTTTAAATCCTTAAAGGCAAATTCCTTGTTGATTAAAGAAATATTGCCAGATGCGATATCCCATTCCGCACCTTCAAGCATGAACTTGGTGGGGTGTATGTTCATGGTGAAGTTTACCGTTTGAGGGCTGTTGACAAAACGGGTGGAGCTATAGAATGTACCGGAAAATTTGTCAGCATCCTCGCTTTTCCAGGCAATTTGCGTATGCAGCAAACTGTCTTTACTTTGAAGATTCGCCACAAGCTTCATATCCTTGCCTTTAACATCTTTATTCGTTTGTATAAGGCAGTTATATTGATTGTCTTGTCCGTTGATGTAGATACTCGAACGTCCCAGAATGTTGTTGTTAATGTTTATGCCGTCTGTATAGGCAGTGATTGAGGAGCGCCCTTTGTTGGCATTGATAATGCCTTGAACATTTAGACCATTCGTTAAATGTAAATCGAGATTGAGCATTTTGGATAATACTTTACTATCCGTTAAGTCAATCTTAATTTTCCATTCATCGGAATCCAGTACCTTATCGTGTTGTTTTTTAGTTAGGCCGGGCAGACTTCGGTTCAAAATGGCTGTTATACCATTCGTGAGTCGTTTTATGTCTTTTGGACCATGGATGTCAGCCTTGATAAAATCGCCTCTTAATTTTAAATGCCCATTGTTGCGTTCGCATTCTGAAAGTTCTGCTACCAATTTATCTACTTTAAAGTTACCTTTTGGAGCATTGGTCATGCAGAAGTTTTGAATTGCAATGTTACCGGTGGGTATGTTTTCAGTAAAAGACAACTGTGTACTTACGTGGCCTTTAAATGATGCGTTATTATACAGCGTTTTTAGGTTCAGTTTTGCGGGGTTAATGGCTTGAACATCTATGTTGGAATCAATAGCTTTTAATTTCTTGCCTTGTAAGGCAATTTTTATTTGGGCTTGCGCCAATGCATTGATATCGTGGCTTTGAATGCCTAAGTCAATAAATTCTGGGCAATAAGTGCCTTCCGATTTAATCTGGCTATATGTATAGTTGTTCCATAATATTTTGTCAATATTCACCGACCACGCGCCTTGATCAATTTTCTTGTTTTTAATATTGCCTTTCAGCGAACCTGATGCTGTAATCAGTTGTGGTAATTGTGGTTTTGCAAGCACATTGGCTGGATTGGCATTGGTTATCTTGAAAGATGCTTGAAGCAGGCTTTTCTTTTTCTCGCCTTCTAAGTGGACCAACCCATGTTGTGTGTGGAGGTTTATTTCACCAGAGGCATCACCGTCAAAATGATACATGCCATAGCCGTTGATAGCAATGTCTCCGACACCATTTAAAATAGAGGTGATTTGAGTGTTTCTGCCAAAACAATTAGCAATCTTGGTTGTAAATGGTTGCTGAATATTCAGCGTTTCGATATTGACTATTATCCCTTTGGCTTTTCCGTTTTTACGCAACAAAACTGCATTCGCAACTAATTGCAAATGCTTGTCTTGCTCAGTAATTTGCAAGCCATTGAGTGCTATTTGTTGGGGTGTAATGTTAAAGTCTGAGGATATTTTAACTTGAACGTCTAAATTCGTGGGAATATTAACTACGGGTTTTAAATCATTGGTTGCAATTTGAGCTTTGCTGATTTTACCATATACTTGCAAGGTATTGAATATTTGACTCCATTGCTCGCGAGCATTGTAATTGGCTTTTATGCCGTTGAGTTGAAAGACAGAGTGGGGAAGCGCCACTTCAAAGTCTTCAATAATGGCATGCGACCGATTGGCTTGCATGCGTAATCGCATATTTTGCAGTGTAAAGCCACTTTTCTCTTGAAATGAAAGTGAACGGATATTCAAGCGCAAAGAATCTGGAGTGATTTCCTTTAGGCTGATGTTGGCGTTCAGGTTGCTTGCGCTCAGATGATGGGGATTTATTTTACCTGCAGTTTCTTTTCTGTAATGTTCATTGTATGCAATGTTTATTCTTCTTAAGATCAGCGAGTTGATGCGTAGGTTTATGTTGCTGTCTGACGAACTCTTTTTACTGCTAAAGGCATCAATAATGAACTGGAAATTTGCAGGTGAATCTTTTTCAGACTTGTAAAGGTTTATGTTAGCATCAAGCACAGAGATTGTTCTGAGCGAAAGTTGTTTGCGGAATAGGGAACGCAATTCTATTTTGGCCGTCATAAGTTTGGCTTTCAATAGCGTTTGATTCGTTCTGTCGTTTATGGTTATGTCTTTGAGAATCAAACGATTAAATAGTCCTATCTCAAGTTTCCCGATTTGAACTTTACTCCCTATTTTATTGCTGATAATCTCTGTCGTGGTTTCGGTTAATGCGCGATTAGTTGGTCCAAAATTGATTATGGCCAACAATAACAGGTATGCACAAATTGTTGTGCATACGATAAAACGTAATATGCTGCGTAATGTTTTCGTAGCTGTATGGTCTAAGTGGTTTGTAAATGGCTATACATTGTAAACTGTTTTCTGAATTGTGCAATTAGGTAGAGAAACAGGTGTGACAATGTATTTGTTTAGTTGAGAAATTTCGCTTCTGATTATAATTATCAGTTTAATTCCAAGCAAAGTTACGATAAACCAAACGCATTTCAAAAGATTGCATGATTTTTTCTGTATCCTTCGACAGACAAATACTCTGTTAATGTTACATAGAATAGTACTAGTTTATAAGTGCGTAATATCTATTAAGTATTTTAAGCGTATAAACATGAACAATTTATTTTGCATATCAATATTTTGCTGTACATTTGTCAGTGAATTAAGAACGTTGGAAAAAACTCTTTCTCATCGTATTTCGAGGGATTGATGGTGTTCCAGCATTGATAAAAAAGTAATGATTATGAAAATGAAATTTTTAGGAATCGCAGCTTTAGCCCTTTTGACCGTAAGTTGCAACGGTGGTAAGTCTGAATCAACTTCAGCTTCCGATAGTACGAATGTAGTAACAACATCTCAAGACTCTTTGCCAAATACATTTGCAGGTTTATATAAAGGAACCTTGCCTGCTGCTGATTGTGAAGGCATCAATACGACTTTGCAAATAAATGCAGACTCAACCTATGATTTACGAAGTGAATACATCGGGAAAAAGGACGGAGTTTTTGAACAGAGTGGTGTATACACGATAAAAGATAATAAATTGGTTGTTTTGAAGACTCCTTCATCTGGTGAGTTGATTTACTATGTACAGGTCGAGAACGGATTGATGTTGTCTGATAGTTTGGCTACTGTAAATCAAGGTGAACTGGCTGAACATTATATTCTTAAAAAGCAAGTGAAATAAACTGGGATATTAAGTCCTTACATACAGGTGTGAAAAGTTTAAGCGCATATCTTTAGATGTAAAAGTGCGTAGTTATAACTTTTCACGCCTGTATTTGTTTATGGCTGTTTTTTAGGCTCAGTCACAAAAGCGTGTGGTAAAATTCAACCACGCATCCCAGGTTTCAGACAGGCCTACCTGCCTTAC
>ULMK01031021.1_pt1 | contig 12875 bp, 9 predicted proteins | sample 1951621 | NCBI WGS metagenome assembly ULMK01 (sample SAMEA4835547, study PRJEB28245) | human gut metagenome | biome: gut microbiome; material: fecal sample | place: Denmark | collected 2008
TATTGACTGGATTTTTGAGAATTGCTATAAGCAAAAAGAACTGTATTCTTGCGGAAGAACTAATTTCTGATGGTACGAAGAACAGAACCATTAGGATTACAAAGCAGGTGCCTGTACTCATCAGATACTCAACCGCCGATGGGAAACACTGGGAGAAAGCACCTGATTCAGACGATATTAAGGTGATAGATAAAATCAAGTTACTTGACATACCTTATTGGTCTCCTACTAACGAAGTTAAAAAAGGAGATAAAACTCAGGAGGCTCTCAACAAAGGAATAACGACTGTGGATCTCTTCTTCCAGAAGCGAAATCTTTATGCCTTGGCTCTGATTTGGTCAAAAGCTAGTAACCAAATGAAGTTTATTATCACAGCCTTTATCTTACGTTCAACAAAAATGAACAAGGTGCATATGCATAACTTCCTGTTCGGTGGTGGAGGATGGAATGCTGGTTATCTGACGGGTGTTATTTACTTTCCTTCACTCTCCGTTGAAACTTCCGTTATCGAATTACTTAAAGAACGAGTCAAGAATGTTTCAAAGGCTTTTACGGATATTCCTTTTGAGAGAACATCAGTAATTTCTACACAATCGGCCTCCGATCTGAGAAATATTCCAAGTAATAGCGTGGATTATACATTTATCGATCCACCATTTGGCGATAATCTTATGTATTCCGAATTAAACTTTGTTTGGGAATCATGGCTTAAAGTATCTACCGATAATCGTTCAGAGGCGATTATAAATAGAACTCAAGGAAAGCAATTAATCTTCTACCAAGAAGCGATGACTAAGTGCTTCACCGAATTTTACAGGATATTAAAACCTAATCGATGGATGACAGTTGAGTTTCATAATTCTAAAAATGCAGTATGGAATTCAATTCAGGCATCATTAAATCATGCAGGATTTGTTATTGCGGATGTGCGTACATTAAATAAGAATCAAGGAAGTTTTAATCAAGTGAAAGGAGCATCCCAGGCCATTAAGCAGGATTTGATTATTTCTGCCTATAAACCAAAAGATAGCTTCCATAAGGACTTTCTTGAGAACGCTGGTTCTGAAGAAACGGCGTGGTCTTTTGTCCGACAGCACTTGTCCAACATTCCTGTTGTTGTCATTAGCAATGACAAGATTGAAATCGTTTCTGAGCGCCAAGCCTATCTTCTCTTCGACCGCATGGTTGCGTACCACATCATGCAAGGCATTCCTGTACCGCTGGATGCTACCGATTTCTACAAAGGACTGGATGAACGTTTCCTTAAGCGCGACAACATGTACTTCCTGCCGGATCAGGTCAATGAATATGATACTGCCCGCATCAAGACTGAAGTAGAACAGGTTCAGTTCTCGCTGTTCGTGACCAATGAGAAAACCGCAATCTCTTGGCTGTATCAGCAGCTGGACGAGCAGGGAGACGGTCCGCAGACCTACGCCGAGATTCAGCCGAAATTCATGCAGGAAGTAAAGAGCGTTGACCGCTACGAGGCTATGCCGGAGTTGGCTGTGCTGCTCGAGGAAAACTTCCTTCAGGACGATAAGGGACGCTGGTACATACCTGATGTCACCAAGGAAGGCGATGTTGCCAAGCTGCGCGAAAAGAAACTCTGGAAAGAGTTTGAAGGATATCTGAACAGCAAAGGTAAACTCAAATCCTTCCGGTCTGAAGCGATTCGTGTCGGTTTCTCTCGCCTGTGGAAGGACAAGAACTATCAGGCAATCGTAGATATCGCCGAGCGCCTGCCGGAGTCCACCATTCAGGAAGACCCGAATCTGCTCATGTATTACGATATTAGTCTGGGGAGAGTGTGAAAGTCTATGGCAGAAAAAAAGAAATCGTCAGAAATTGCAAGGACAAAAATAGATGTTAAAACAGCTTTGACCCTGTGGGGACGGGCAGCTGGAAGGTGTGAAATCTGCAATAAATTACTCTATTGCGATTCAAAATATGGAGATGTAGCTAATTTTGCGGAGCTTGCACATATTCATGCTGTCGGTGCGTCCGGCCCCAGGCACTGTGATGAATTGACACAAGAAGAGATTAATCAGATCAACAATCTGATGCTCCTTTGTGAGGAACATCACCATTTGATTGACACAAAGCCAGAAGATTATTCTGGAGCCTTCCTTCGCACAAAGAAGGAAGAACATGAACGCAGAGTACGTCGTGTTACTGATATTCAGGAGGACGCATCATGTAAAATGGTCTCGTTTTTCTCGAATATTGATGACATTGATGTTTACGGGGATGCAACAGCTTTCAAAAGAGCGGTCATTCGAGACAAGATGTACCCGAAGCAGGATGAACCCATTGCACTTCATACGGGTTCACCCACAAGATACATTCAATCCGAAGAGAACATTGAAAGGCAAGCAGATGAATTGGCGCAGCAAGTGCGGCTGCTTTTTGAAGGAATCAAGAAAGAGGAACGGATAGCGGTTTTTTCACTTGCGCCTCAACCGCTTTTATTCAAGCTCGGAGTGCTTCTCTGCGATCAGCTCGATGTACATGTATTCCAATGCCATCGAGAAGGCGATAAATGGGCTTGGCCGGAGGATAATACTTCCGAAGTTGGATTTATCACCAAAGGTACACACCATTCTTCTGGTAATGTTGTTGCGTTGGTTATGGATTTAAGTGCTGAGATTGCCGACGAGAGAATCATAAAATCTCTTGGGCAAGAGTGTTCTATTTATCACATCACTATAGAGGAACCGAACAGAAACTTTGTGCGGAGCACGAAAACGCAAGCAGAATTTGTGAAGGTATTCCGAGGTATGATGGAGAAAATAAAAAACGACCATCCAACTGCGGACAGAATATGCGTATTTCCCGCAATGCCACAGTCTTTAGCCATCAGGGCAGGAATGGATTATATGCCCAAAGCGGATTTACCAATAACAATTTATGAACAGGTAAGCACAGACGTTGGGTTTATTGAAACGATCACAATCGGAGGTGAGCAGTAATTGTATAGCAAGGACGACATTAATAAGCTGTATCGAGAAATTGCGGCCAGTATAGATATCAGCGATGATATGTTTACTGCGGCAGTAGATGAATATGAATCCCTTGGTAAGTGGATTGATGAGAACACACCCCAATATCAAATCAGTATCTATCCGCAAGGGTCCTTTGGCCTGGGAACAGTTGTCAAACCAATTACAGATGAGGACGACTATGATCTTGACATTGTTTGTCAATTCAAAGAGCAATACGGTTTGACAGCGAAACAGCTTAAAGTCGATGTGGTCAAACCTTTGTTGCTCGGATACAAGAAAACCAGCCGAGATATTGAGAATAAGCGTAGATGCTGGCATGTTGAGTATGCGGAAATTCCGAACTTTCATATGGATGTTATTCCTGCATACGCAAATGCAAAGCTTAAAAGGATAAATATTACTGACCATGATGAAGACCATGATACATATGACTACATTGGGAGTAACCCGTCAGGATATATAACATGGTTTTTTGAACGGTGTGCAAGACAACAAAAAAGACTTTTAGACAGCTATATGAAAGAGCATAGGCTTGTCGTTGCAAGTGCTGATGTTGAGGAAATCAAACGGAGAAAGATAAAAACGCCGTTGCAAAGAGTGGTGCAACTTCTCAAACGGCATAGAGATATTATGTTTGCTGATGATGATTCTGGCAATAAGCCGATTTCTATCATCATTACGACAATTGCAGCAACGCTTTATCAGGAGGAAGACAACATCGTAGACGCCATGACGAATATCCTTCTCGAAGCACCAAAATGGATTAATTGTAATAAGAAAAATGACCTCTATTACATTGAAAACCCAAGCTATCCAGGGGAGAATTTTGCGGATAAATGGAATACGCATCCTGAACGAGCAACGGCCTTCTTCAATTGGGTTAAACATGCAACGGCAGATTTGACGGGAAATCAATTATATCAAATGTCGCGTATTGATATGGGTGAAAATGTTAAGATGTGTTTTGGCGAAAAAACCGGCAAAACTGTTTTTTCAAAGGCCGCTGAAGAATGTCGAGCAGGAGTTGAAAATGGTTCTTTGAAAGTAGATAGATCATCCGGTAATCTTTCGACAAAAGGAACGGTTTCTGTTCCAACCACTCGTCATTATGGGCAATAAGAGATATCTGAAACCACAACCGATAACAATAGCTAGTCAGATGCTTAGGATTCAGCAGTTGTACCGTAGTAATCTTATAGAAGTACTTAAAGCTGTCAATTCTGGACTCATTTGTATGATTAGACTACAGCCATCGGAACATTCGGATATTTACAGAATCAAGATAACATACAAGATTAGTGATATATCGCCAAAAGCTTGGCTGCTCGCACCAGAAATGAAAACCTATGATGGAAAATATCCTCATCATATTTATGGTAAGGATGAGCGAGGTCACTATCAACTATGTGTGCATTATCATAGGGATAAGAACTGGAATCAGCAGATGTTTATCGCAGAAAGCTTTATTCCTTGGGTATGCACATGGCTAAATACCTATGAATATTGGCTTATTACAGGTGAATGGCACTATGATGAGGCCTTTCCGGGAAAGAATAAGAAGAAAAAATAGGAATGAAAGTAAAAGGCGGCTATTCAGCTTGAGTTTGAGGGAATGTAAGAATGTTTAATATCGGCGATTTCGTTTTTGATACTATTGCCGGAGCCAACGTGCAGATCATGGAGCGGATTGAGCTGTGGGGTTATACATCCTACAAAGTCTTCAATCCGGCCAATGGCAGTGTATATAAGGCAACGGGCGAACAATTAAAGAGGGGAGGCAGTGAAGCACAGCTGGATGAGAACTACCTGCGCTATGTTACGCTGCTCTCAAAAATCAGAAACGAGACATCTGCCGGTATTCTTTCTGCTCTCTCCAGCGGCGTGATTCCGCTTCCACATCAGTTGCATGTGCTGGAGCGGGCACTGGAAACGCGCAATATTCGCTACATTCTCGCTGATGAAGTCGGTCTTGGCAAGACTATAGAGGCCGGCATGATTATCAAGGAGTTGAAAGCTCGTGGACTCATCACACGAATCCTTGTCGTATGCCCTACCGGACTTGTCAGCCAGTGGTCTGTAGAAATGCAGGAGAAATTCCATGAGAAGTTTCAGGTGATCCTGCCGTCGGATTTTGATACAATACGCCGCTTGACTGATAATGATGATGTATACGGCCAGTTTGACCAGGTCATCTCGCCTATGGATTCTATCAAGCCGGTGGAAAAGCACGCCGGCTGGTCGGACAAGCGGGTGGAAAAGTACAATCAGGAGCGCATAGAGGCAATTATCAACAGCGGATGGGATTTAATTATCATCGATGAGGCGCACCGCGTAGCTGGCTCCTCCAGTTATGTGGCTCGTTATAAGCTTGGCTATTTGCTTTCCCAGGCAAGTCCATATCTGCTTTTGCTGACGGCAACGCCGCATAACGGCAAAACAGAGCCGTTTCTTCGCTTGGTTCGCCTGTTGGATGAGCAGGCGTTCCCAAACTACAAATCTATCGTCAAGGAACAGGTTGCGCCCTATCTGATTCGTTCCGAAAAGCGAGAAGCCATCGACAATAATGGGAATTTGCTCTTTAAGAAGAGATATACGCATTTGGTTGAGCTGCATTGGGACGAGCGGCACTCGCTTCAGCGCCAGCTGTATGAACTGGTTAGTTCCTATGTTTCCAAAATCTATGATAAGGCACGCTGGAATCGCAAGAAGAACATGTGCCTGATCTTCCTTATGATCATCATGCAGCGAATGGTGACAAGCAGCACTGCTGCCGTCCGTCAGAGCCTGGAGCACCGTCTGCGTGTACTCCTTGAAGAAGAGACGCGCGTGAACACCATGAGCGAATCGGATTGGGATGAGCGCGACATTGAAGACGGCGATGCGGATGCGATGGAGGCAATGTCACTTGACCGTAGTGCTGAAATTGAAGAACTGAAGATGATCATCTCTGTAGCAAAGCAAGCGGAGTTCCAGCACCATGATGTTAAGGTTGATGCTCTCTTTGACACGATTGATGAGCTTCAAAGCGAGGACCCGGCACAGAAGATTATTCTGTTCACGGAGTTTGTTGGTACGCAGGTTTATCTGAAGGAATTGCTGGAATCCAGAGGCTACTCCGTTAGCGTTCTGAACGGCAGTATGGATATCGAAGAGCGTAATAATGCTCTCAATGAGTTCAAGATGAGCACGGGTATCTTCATTTCAACGGATGCCGGTGGCGAAGGTCTGAACTTGCAGTTCGCGAATATCATTATTAACTATGATTTGCCGTGGAACCCGATGAAAATCGAGCAGCGCTGTGGTCGTGCAGACCGTATCGGTCAGCAGCGAGATGTCCATATCTACAACATGATTATCGGTGACACGGTGGAAAGCCGTGTTCGTGAAGTGCTGGAAGAAAAGCTCTCTGTCATTATGAAAGAGCTCGGCATAGATAAGTACTCCGATGTGTTGGACAACGAAGTAGCTGAATGCGATTTTACGGATGCCTATATGAGCTCCATCGGACACGCTTCCCGCATTGAACAGAATATTTACTCCGTAGAGATGGAAATGCGCCAGCAGGTGGGGAATGCTCTTAAGTACAAAGATATCCTCCATGAAGAGAAAGACCTGACACAGTTGGTTGGCAAAGAGTCCAACTTTGATGTAGATACTGCCCTGCGCCAGATGCTTGTTTACTATGAATCCTGGAAAGGAAACGATCCGACGATTATTGACAGGATCAGCATCAACGACGAGATGATTACAAAACATCTCTGCGGCAGTATTGTGCAGGACCATACAAAACAGCTTATGTCGGTTGTCATTCGGAACTTTCCGAATGAAGCTGGCTACTTCATGCTCTGGGAACTTTCTGTTTCCGAGGATACGCAGGACAAGCGCATTATTCCGATCTTTGTGAATGAGTCGTATGTGTTGCGCCCTATGGCCGGCAGCAAAATCATGGAAGTATTTCTTGACGGAAGCAGTCGGCTGGATTGCCGGATGGTACACAATCTTTCGGAAGAGAATTATCAGCGCTTGCAGGAAATCTGCATGAACTTTGCTTACAACACGTTTGTTGAGCTCAAAGAAAAGCAGACAAAGCGAAGCACTGAACAATATGAGAAGTATAATTATGCTCTGTCTCTCCGCAGAGAAGCCGCAGGGCATATCGGCATAGAGAACATTCGCCGTTCGAGAATTGCAAAGCTCGAACGCGAGGAGCGAGAGATTGAAGAAGAACACAAGCGCAGCGGAACCGTGCTCCCGGACTTCCGGCTGATGATATTGATTCAATTGGAGGCGTAAACAATGTTTGGAGAGTATGTGTATGGGAACTCCCCGGCAACATATGCAAATCTCATATGGATAAACGATGCGGATCGCCTGAATCGTATCGCACCTTACAGCAGTGCTTTTGCAGAGCATGGATTTGAAGTAGTCGAATATCAGGATGATCTCAGCTTCCGTATCGGATATGAGAAAAAAGTGAAATCCGGGAATGAAAAACTTGCCGTGATGAGTTATGACAAGGAATATATTCCCTATGATATTCTGACACGCTTTACCGCATACGCGGTTTCGCTTAGAGCCCTCTTTCCTAAATTGAATTTAGATGTTCTGCGCCATAAGTCTAAGATGGATCTGGATCTGTTGACGATGGTCATTGCAAAGAATTTTGATGATCTGACCACACCGGAGCAGACGGAAAAGTTTTTTGAGACAGTCGTTTACAGCAAGGATAATCTGCTTCGGTATTTCCGCTCAAAATTGGAGCACACACTCCAAAAAGCGAAGAGCAGTCCGTCTTATCGTGACTGGTATCGCGTTGCGGAGGAAAAAGCCCATATTGATCGGTATTCCATCCAATATGGGCTGAATATTGACACAAGCGTGATCAACCGGCTGTTCCAGGGATATGTACTCAAGTCATTCGGTACGCTGTCCTCTAAGATTGACCGAGATACACCTGTGCTGGTGAGCCGTGCGATGGAGTACATGCATGGTCAAAGTGAGAAGTTTGCAATTATTGTTATGGATGGCATGTCGGAATTCGATTGGAGTATTATCTCTCAATACTTTGTAGACGTGCAATATAAGCAGGAAGCGGCATTTGCAATGATTCCGAGCACTACATCCATATCGAGACAATGCCTGTTGTCAAACAAGTTTCCGAGTCAGTTGATCGCACCATGGGTTCAGCGCGAAGAAAAAGCGGAATTCACTGAGTGCGCCAAATCTCTTGGATATGCTGATAGTCAGATCGACTATTCTCGCGGATACGATACGGATTTCGGCAACTCTGTCCGCTGTGGTGCGGTCATTATCAACGACATAGACGATATGGTACACGCGCAGCCACAGGGACGGCTCGGAATGTATAACGATATTTCTGTGCTTTCCGATGAAGGCAAGCTCTGGAAGCTGACTGAACGTCTGCTGGCAAAAGGCTTTGATGTATATATAACGGCTGACCATGGTAATACGCTGTGCAACGGAATCGGAAGATTTGTCGGTGCCGGCGTCGATGTCGAGACCAAAAGCCATCGTATGGTGGTTCTGAAGGATTTTGCCGACAAGGCAAAGCTGGCGGATAAGTTCGGGCTGATTGAGTACCCGAAATACTATCTGCCGAAGGAATATGATTACTTGATCTGCGATACGGATACATCACTCGACAACTCCGGTGACCAGGTTATGACACATGGCGGAATGACCATCGATGAAGTCGTTGTTCCGTTTATCAAGATAAAGGCGGTACAGAGCAATGGCTAAGATTGTTGGATTATCCCGAAATTTGAAGCTTCAATGGCTCAACAAGGTAGTGGAGCTCGCTTCGAGTAACCTTACTGAACAGGAAATAAAGGATCAGCTGAACGAGTATTTGAGCTTTGAAATTTCAAGCCCGACAAATCTTCGTAAGACCCGGGAAATACTAATGAATATTTGGGTTTATGAGAATGATATCAGTAATAAGCTGAGAGAAGAAGCCATCAGCATAGTTCGTGATATGCCGGAATATGCACTGGCTGCCCATTGGTGCATGATGCTGGCAACCTATCCGGTCTTTGTCGATATGTGCAAGCTGATCGGAAGGCTGTCGGAGTTTCAGGATGAAATCACGCTAAGCCAAATCAAGCAGAAATTGTATGACGAATGGGGTGAGCGGACGACATTATATCACTCCATTGATAAATTGATTTCAACGCTGAAGGAACTGAGCGTGCTCCGGTGTGAGAAGCCTGGAAAATACCATATTGTAAAGCATGAAGTTCATAATGGCCGAATTTCAGCTTTCATGATGTATGCGATGATTCTTGTGGACGACAGCGGATATTACTCTTTTACCGATCTCAGCAACTCAGTATATTTCTATCCGTTCCAGTATCAGCTGGAAAAAAAGCTGCTTTTAGGTGATGACCGGTTTTCGATGAATAACTTCGGTGGAGAACTGTCGGTCTCTGTGAATGTATAAAGACATCGGATGTTGATTCTATGGATGAAATAAGTAACACAGCAAATAACGCGCTTGCTGAGCAACCAGAGAGTGTTCCAATACCGGCTTCTGGTAAAACGCTGTATATTACAGAATCTATGCCAGACTTTGATTACAAGAATTTGCTTGGCAGTTTGTACAAGCCATAAATATGGATGATATTCTTGCCAAGGTTGAGGCAGGAATTCAATATGTTGTGCAGATTCCGGCTGAATTTCAGAAAGCGTATGAATCTGATGAATATTTCATTGTGAAGAATACGGAAGCAGGAAAAACGTGGCCGTCTCTGATGAAAGTAGCCGAAAACGACTGTAATCAGGTGGTTACTCCACTCCCAATTGCTGAGCAGGCGATGGTTCAAGGCAATCCTATTCAAGATCTGTCAAAACATACATGAGAAATTTAGAGGGAACAGCATCCGTCCTCATGTTCGAGAGTAGGCAGCGGACAGCGGATGTCGCTTGCCCTTACTGCCGCGGGAAGGTGGAGATTTGCGAGCTGGCAAACAAGCAACTGAAGGACATCCCTGTTTGGCAGGGCATCAGTCAGGAGCTCTGTTTTCTGTGCCATCGGTATCGCTGCACGAAGTGCGGCAGAAAGCACACGGAAGAGATTCCGCTGCAGCATCCGGGAACGCGAATCACCGAAAGAGCCGCCACTTGGATTCAGACGCTGCTGCTGAATCAGATGACGATTCGGGGCGTTCAGCAGATTACGGGGATTCACTGGGAAACAATCCGCCGGATTCATGTGCAGCTCATGACGCAGATGCTTCAAGCGCATCGGAAAGAGCTGAAAGCACGGAAATATCAGCGCGCTTTGACAAGTTTCTGCTGCGAAGAAAGCGGGACATTGAACGGACGCGGCTGATTCTTTCCATAGCTGCGTTATTTGTGATGCTTTCCCTGCTTCCCATTAATAAATCTCCGAATCCTTGCCATATGACGAGGTGTGATACTGTCAACAAAGTTATCACCTATTATCCGCTTACTGGCTTTCAAATAGTCGAACAGGTTGCCTTCGATGTGTTTACCGCCATTAATAGCAGCTTTTCTGTTCTGATACGCAGCGCTCCCTTTATATGAGTACTTCTTATATAATTCGTTTGCGTTAATGCGGTTTCCCTTTTTCGTAACGCCACTGCATTTAAATATGGTCACAGCTTTACGATGCATTCGGTTATAGTACTTTGAAATTGTTTTTTCGCGTAGGCGAATTTTCTTCCCATCAAATGAAAATCCGAGAAAGTCTATCAAATTTTTTCCATTTTCTTGACCAAGAATAACATCAGCAATGCAATTCCTTATAACACCGTTTTCAACGGAAAAAATTCTTGTCTTTTCTGCCTTTATTTCAATACCTCCTGCTTCCGTAATAAACCCACAAATGGTTTCATAATGCTTTCTAAAATCTACAGGCGCGGTATTGGGAATAACAACCATAAAATCGTCACTGTATCGCATATAAAAGCCTTGTAATGCCGATACATACTCATAAATCTGCTTATCAGCCTTTAGCATATATACATTAGCAAGGACAGCACTAATGGGTGAACCTTGCGGGACGCCTTTTGCTTCTGGCAAATTGGGATTTTTCTTAAATACCTTTTTCCATGCACGTATAGTTTTTGTGTCCAGAAGTTTGTCTCTCTGATTGAGTTGCTTTTGTCCGTTTTTATTCTTTTCCAGCTTATAATAATCAAGCAAATCATTCATTTCTGCATAGGAAAAGCGCGTCACACTCTTAAAAATGGCATAATAATCAGGAGGAAGACATTCAACATTCAGCAAATCACAGAGCTCTTTTTTCAGATAAGGATGACTAATGTTATCAAAAAAACTTGTGAAGTCACCAATCATTACACAGCAAGAGCGGCATGACTGAATAAAACGAAATGCATCATTAGCAAAATCAATGTTGTTACGCCCTTTAAAATTGTTTCGGTAAGCCACTGCCACTGAATCAATGCCATCCTGCTGTACTCGTGCATTATATTGTTCATTCAGCAAATAGGAATAATAGCGGTAAATCCATGCGTCTTTATGTGCAGCATAGAATATTTCTCTTTTCTTAGGCGGCTGCTTCTTTCCATTTTTCACTTTTCTTGTTGTTATGGTATAGTGTATAAACGGCATAAATGCATGGATTGCAACGCTTTCAGGCGAAGATATATATTTCCAGCATTGTTCCAGCGAAATCCTCCTGTCAAAATGTGCATATCGGATTACTCGCTGCCTTTGAGCGCTCTTCCATTCATCAAGAATCATATTGCCTCCCAATATAGTGCAATCCCCATCAGCATGGCGGGTGATACACCTCAGCTGACGGGGATACATTAAAACGTGGCAAGCGAGCTTATAGTTGGTAACTGCTGCTCGAACTTTACGCCAATCACCCTACTCACACAATGCTCGATTATGTTATTATTACCAAGCATGAAGGAAGTGTCTACACCATGACTATATGCATCATCGCTCTGGCGGCCTATTGGCTGACCAGAAGCGATGTCAGCACGGTTTGCGACATCTGGTCAGAAATACTGACTGAAATCAGCAGCTGGTGCTTGACAACAATACTTCACCTCCATGCCACTGCATGGAGTAATAATATTATAGTGTATCAGACGCTTTTTGTCAATATTTAATCAGAATTTTTCAAGGGATCAACCTTCATCGGCTTCTTTGAGGAAGTCGAGACGACCGAAGAGCACGAATGGATACTTTTACTGCATTGCAGAAGGCATTACATCGTAAGCGAAATGAGAGAACGTCAGAGGGCAAAACCCAAAAGTTGAGAAACTTTGAGAAGAAATGAGAAGCTTTGAGAAAGTTTGAGAAGAAAATCTGTGCTATACTATATACGTGTTACCAAGCACCTCCGCCGCCCGCCCCCGCTTGATAACATTCGCCCCGCTGTACCCACAAACAGCAGCGCATAGCACCCAACAGGACAAATTAGCAGCGAACAAGACAAAACAGGACGAAACAGCACAAAATAGCACGCTTTAGCAAACAAATCTGTGCTATGATAGTATCGTCGGAAGTTCGCAGTCACCGGCCAAGGCAATCAGCGTCATGCTGACTGCCTTTTTTGCATCCCGCTGCGCATTTTGAAAGGAGGTGGTCGTCTTGATTGCCACGGGCTGACAACATTTTCGCAGGCAGACTGCACCCGCAGCCTGTCTATTTTGTTGCCGCAAACGCGGAGAAAGTGAGAAGTATATGAGGGTATTCGGCAAAATCAACATCATCGGGCTGGATAACGGCTACGGGAACATCAAGACGGCGAACGGCATTTTTCCGGCGAGCGTTACTTGCTGCGAGGCTGAACCGGCGCACGCGCAGGACGTGCTGGTGTACGATGGCAAGTATTACGTCATCGGTGCGGGG
>ULMK01035127.1_pt1 | contig 12758 bp, 14 predicted proteins | sample 1951621 | NCBI WGS metagenome assembly ULMK01 (sample SAMEA4835547, study PRJEB28245) | human gut metagenome | biome: gut microbiome; material: fecal sample | place: Denmark | collected 2008
AAGAATGATCTGCCGTTGAAAAAGATGAAACAAGATATTAACGACTAAAAAATAGGAGATAAAGTCATGAGAAATAATTGTTTACAAATGTTAATGGGGGGGGGTAAACACCTCTTAACTCAAGTATCTGACCGACTTTCGGCGGAAAGGAGGTTGGTATGATAAGATCGATGATGGGACGGAAGAAAGTAGACAAGAATACTTTGCTGTTGCTACATTTTGATGGATCATTGAAAGATGAAGCCTCAGGCAAGCCTTATGTTGGTAGTAATATGTCCTATGTAGTGGGAAAATTCAAGAATTGCGTTTCGTTTTCAGGAAACGGGTATGTAAAGATAAGTGGAACGAATGCCATAAACGAGTCCCTATATCCAAACTATACCGTCGATTTTTGGATTAAACTGAAAAGTGGTGTGAAAAACGGTATAATGTCAAAAGGCGTTGCTTATGGAAGTTACAGCTTTGATATAATGGAGGAATCTGACGGACGCATTTTCTTTGGACTGCAGTATGGTGGAACCCGAGGGGATGCAATATGCTATTTTACGATGCCACGGGATCAGTGGGTTCATCTTGCGATCGTCAGGTCACAATCTCGATATTGGAAAGTGTATGTAAATGGAGTGTATGCGTCTGGTTTCACATCAACGATGGTTTCAGGGTACTATAGTTCTTTAATGATCGGAAAATATCGAGATTATGGATTGTATCTGAACGGTATGATTGACGAGTTTCGCATCAGTAATATTGCCCGTTGGACATCAAACTTCACTCCGCCTGCAAGGCCGTATTAATAAATTAGTGACACTGTCTTTGGGCTGTCACAGCAGAAAGACAGCAAATGTATATTCAGAAAAAATTATTGATAATCGCCAACCCCAGGTTGGGTATTTTCTTTTAAAACAAATGGAGATATAAAATGTTCGGTGGCGAAAGAATAATAAAACAGCCTCCAGGCTATCACAGATTGGAGGCTGTAAAAAAAGAAAATTAGGGGACCGAGGGTCTCCGGAAACAAAGTTAAACAATAAAGTTTGAAAATCATGTTATTATTAATTATTTCTTTTTTGGTTATCGCAGTTTATACGGCAGCAGTTTGTATAAAGGCAAAAGGTGTACCGTACTCAATTAGTGCGACGTATTATACTCTTGATCATAAATTGATCTTTGGAGCAAGCATGGCACTGACGGCTATGTTCCTATTCCCGGTCATTTGGGAAATGGATACAACCTTTACTATGCGGTTGCTGGCGATCGCAGCCTGTATCGGTTTGATTGGTGTCGGTTTGGCTCCTGATTTCAAAGACACTTGGATAAACCGCATTCATTGTGGATCGGCGGCATTGACGTTGCTTTCTTCTCAGCTATGGGTTGGCTGCACGTCTTTCTGGTGGGTTCTTATTCCGGTGTGGCTGGCTTTTATCGTTTACACGGTAATAGGCATGAGTAAACGGTTGAGTGGTAATATATGGCAGGACTTTGTATCAACGAAGCCGATGTTCTGGTGTGAGATTGCAGCGTTGTCTACGACTTTTGGCGCGTGTGGACTTGCGCTTTAGAAATCTACCATAAACAGAACATCTACCTTATATATTAAAACACGACAACCGGTAAAATGTCATATATCCGGTTGCCGTGTTTTTTATTGCCTAAAAATAAGTAGGTTATTTAGCAGTATGGAAATAAAGCGCGGAAATACGGTAGTTTGTGACGTTTATCTGAAGGATAATAGTTATACGGTCGAAGAGATTATGGGTGAGGACACTCTTACCCTGAATTTTCTTTCCCGAAATGTGGTAAACCTTCAAATCAACGACTATATAGACTTTGAAGGGACAAAATACAAGATCCGGCATAATGAGAAGGTGACGAAAAAGGAGACATCTCTTGGTTGGGAATATACCGTTCAGTTCTATTCAAGTCGGTATGACCTTTTGGATGCAGAGTTTTTCCTTCATGGTACACCGGAGCGGAAAAAGAACTTCGACTATTACACCGGTACCGCCCGTGACTGGCTAGTCCTATTTGTCAAAAACATGAACCGTACAGGATCAGATTGGGTGGCCGGATCCTGTATCGAATCCCGGATGATTACCCTTTCTTTCAAAGATAAGAAAGTCGGGACGGTACTTGACGAACTCATTAAAGAATTGAATACGGAATACTGGATATCCGGTCAGACAATAAATATCGGCAGGAGGGAGTATTCAAGCAACAGCCTTGTCTTGGCACAGGGCGAAGGAATGGGTTTTACCGAACTGGAAGTGTCTGCTGTTGATGATACGCCACCTGTGACGGTTTTTTATCCATACGGTTCAGATAAGAATCTCGGTCCCGATTATGGTGCTGATTATCTTCTTCTGCCTGATGGCCGGTTCTCTATCGAAAAGAATGTAGAGAAGTACGGCCGGATAGAAAAGTCCATGCAATTCGACCATATCTTTCCGAAAGGAGAGTTTGCCGTAACAGAAAAGATCGACGATTACACTCTGAGAGCTGCCGGTATGGATTTCAATCTTACCGATTGCCTGTTGGACGGGGTGGAAGTGATCGTTACATTCCAGGATGGCGGCTTGGCTGGCTATGACCTTGCAATCGTTGAAGACAGTTGGGACAATGACTTGAAACAGTTCAAACTAAAGCAGAATGACCAGGAAAACGCCTTGAAAGTTCCCGGTGACATTAATTTTTCTGTCGGTGACAAGTTTATCCTTACCGGCCTGAAAATGCCGCAAAGCTACAGGGATAACGCTTCATTACAGCTACAGGAAGAGGCGCAAACATGGTTGGATGGCAAGTGCGAGAAACGCATCCAGTTACGAGGAAAATGTGATGAAATTGTTTTTCGTTTGCAAAACATCTTTATCGCCTGTGGCCAGATGGTTGGCGTATATTCTGAACAGTTGGATATCGATCGAGAGATTCGTGTTACCAAAATAAAAAGGTATATCGAGAAAGACGGTACACCTTCATACCGGTATGAACTTACCTTGTCCGATTTCCTTGAATCGAATGGTTTTAAGGATCTGGTGGATGATGTGAATAAAGTGCCGGAAGAGATTGAGGATGCGGTTAAGCCGGTTCGGGAACATACGAAACGTTCATGGCGGGACGTGATGGAAACTTTGGGCATGATGTTTGACCCGGAAGGGGATTATTTCACTGAACTTATCAAGCCGTTGGCCGTGCATACGGCGCAACTTATCGTCGGTACCAATTCCCAGCAGATGGAGCTTATAGGAATGAAGTTTATTCCGAATGCGGACAATGATGCCAACTATTTCAAGAATACGACAGGAAAGTTAGTACACTTTACCGTTAGCGAGGAAATCCGTGAATGGGCTATTCCGGCGGCTTCTTTCCGGCTGAATAATTCGCTTGCCTATTATGTTTATGCCAAATGTCCAAAAGAAGGAACAAATGGCTCAATATATGTCAGTGAACGGCAGATAAAGTTAGAGGATGAAACAGGGTTCTATCATTTCTGGGTAGGGGTGCTCAATACTCCGGAGGATGGCGTACGCTCTTGGCTTCCGAATTATGGATACACTGAGATTGCCGGCCAGACGATCACGACAGGATTGATAAAGGACAAGTTAGCCCGATTGGTGATTGATCTGGTGAATGGGACTATAACCGGACCTGTGATATTCAAATCCGGAACATCCGGTTATGATAACATTACTGACCGTCCTAACCTTCAACCGTTGTATGATGGGGTAAATGATGCCCTGACAGATGCAGAGAATGCGTCAAATGCAGCCAACAACGCCCAATTGACTGCAAATAACAAGGCAAGGGTATTTTATCAAACGACGGCTCCAACATCGGGTATGCGAACGAATGACTTATGGGTGGATGGGGAGAATATCTATAGATATAGCGGTTCTAAATGGGTTCTTGCCTCAAAGTATGACAATACAATAACGGAGATCAATGGCGGACTCATAACTACGGGTGCAATCGCTTTTGGAAGCACAGGTGGAATGTCGGCGTCTGGTACAATCCGTATTTGGTCGGGAGGAACAGCCGGGGCGAAAGGGCAACCACCCACTGATCCGACATTCCGGGTAGAAAGCAACGGAAATGTGGAAAGTAGAGGCAGTATCTATATAGCAAATTCAAATGGAGAAAAACTTGCCGGGTTATCGGGAGGTGGAACTGCCGGAAACTCTGTCCGGATCTGGGCCGGTAATGCAACGCCTGCAAATGCCCCGTTTAAAGTTTATCAAAATGGGGATGCCTACATCGGAGGACTCAGGATGGAGAGTGGAGGATTGTTCTCGGATAATCGCTATTCAGGTGAATCATCGTCGAAGTTCTTTCTTCATTCCTCAGGAAGTAATGCGTTTTTGGGATTTTCATCTTCCGGTAAATGGGCCGGCCTTGGTCTAAATACCTTGCCGTCTACGCTTGGGGGAACAAGTGCTTTGATGCGCCTTGAGTATGCAACTAATCACAACGATATAAATTATGGCGCTGTGATAAATGTTAATGGTGGCTATCGCAACTACGCATTATTTTGCAATGGGGGGTTAAGACTGAATGGTGCGATATCGACCGCAAGATATGTCAGACCGGGGGCAAAGACTAATGCGATTATAAACGATATAGGTTATATGGATACCTATCTCTTTCAACCAACGTCATATATTAACGTTTATCTACCTTCTCGAAATACTGTCTCAAGTAAAATGGGAACTGTTTACAACGATTATGGAGATTCCTGGAGTGAAATCGGTTATAATTCTGTCATATTCATACATGTAATAGTTTCGAGACACGCAACTGATGCGATATGTGTACGACCCGAAGACACAAATACTCCGTTAGTAAATGAAAACGGAGACTCGATAACTCTTGATATGCGTAAAGGCGATTGCGCTACATTCGCATATATTAATCAAACATGGTACTTGTTTAACAAGAACTTTTGACAATAACATCATTAAAATAAAAGTATGGAACTGACATTAAAAGACAGAGTATTAATACTCAACACCGTGTTACCACAGTTTGACACGAGAAAAAACATGGAACTGAAAGTATCGATAGACAGTAAGATCGCGATCTCGGAGGTTGATCAGAAGCGTATCGTTATCAAAGATATGGGAAGCGGGCAAATCAATATAGGGTTTACCGATGCAGCGGCCATAACGGAAACAACAGATATCGTTTTGACAGACGAAGAACTTCAATACCTCAAACAACGTGTTGACTTCATAGATCGCAACGGCATGTTCTCTGAGTTCACGATGCCGACGTATGTCAAAATTTTGGATGAACCGCTAAAAGAGGAGTAACCGGGCGAATAATATAAAAATCCGCCTCCCATCTATCACAGGCCGGAGGCGGAGAAATAACAAACACTGCCTTATGGCAATGAAAAAAACTCGTAACAAAGATGATCAAATAAAACAGAAGGAGGTGTAAAGTGAATGTAGAATTAACTGACATCCTGACAATCATCGGAACATTGGGAGGATTCGAGGCGATAAAATGGGGGATTAGCTTCTATACGAACCGGAAAACGAATGCGCGTATCGAGGATGCCCATGCCGATGTAGAGGAGTTCAAGGCTTTACGTGAGTATAACGAGTTCCTGCAAAAACAGCTATCAGAAAAAGAAGAACGCTTTGTAGAACAAACCGGAAGGCTTCGACAGGTACAGGATGAGCTTTTTACTTTGAAAGAGAGCTATTCGGATGTCAAGCTTGAACTTGCCATGAAAAGATGTGAGAGAAAGAAATGCGGTGATCGTGAACCGCAGAATGGGTATTAATAATAGGAGGATAAAAATGAAAAAGAATAATTTACCAAGAGGTTTAAGAAATAATAATCCCGGAAATATCCGGATTAACGATGATTTGTTTCAGGGAGAAATCCGTCCAAGCAAGGATAAGTCGTTTAAGCAATTTACAACAATGGCTTACGGATACCGGGCTATGTTTAAAATATTGTCTAACTACTTCAAAAATTACAAGCTCGACACTATCCGTAAGCTGATTACCCGTTGGGCCCCACCGGAGGATAATAACCATACGGAAGCCTACATTATGGCTGTATCTGATTATGCCGGAATTCCAGCTGATGATTCGATCAATGTGAACGACCGTGAGCAGATGATCCGTATTGTGTCCGGAATGAGCCGGGTGGAGAATGGACGGGAGGCGGAGATGAGTGATATTATTGCGGGGTGGGAGATGCTATAGCTCTTGTCCCTAGAAGCGCTCTTTGAATTGTTGGAATTACCGAATTATGATTTATAGCATACATAATTGATCTGATCAAGTATTTAAAATTTGTATTTTTGTATTGTATTTATTGAGTTAAGATGATGGAGCAAAAGAATAACGTGGATGCCATATTGTTTCATATTGAGCATTCGAAGCCAATTGAAATATCAGAGTTTGTGACTTCTTTGAATGCAATTGGAAATCTTTTTTCTTTATTTGCAAAGAAAAATGGGGATTGCAAAGAAGCTGCTAAATCCAAACTTTATGTAGAAAAGATAGAGGAAGGATGCATTGATATAATCCTTTGTGAAATAGCATCAGCTGGAATACTTCCGTTTATAGAAAATATGAACATCATTCTTGAATTTTCATCTTACATCAAGAATGTGTTGGATTTCTTTACGAAAGGTGTTGGGCTAAAGCCTGATTTAGATTTGAATGAATGTAAAAATTTCAAAGACCTCGCATTGGTTACAGCCGGTGATAATAATGGGATTACGACAATCGGAGCCATCAATAAGGGAGATAAAAGCAATATATATTACAACTGCACATTTAACTTCCAAGAAGGTAATAGTGCTCAAAACCAGTTGGAAAAGGAAATTAAATCCATTAAATCCGTTCAGCCTGTTACAGATATGTATTCAAGGCAATTGATGACCATATACCAAATGCGTAGTGATATGGAGACTGATAAAGGAAACATGGCTGTGATTGATGCTATATCTAAAAATAAAATGGCAGTTGTGTTTGAAACAGATGAGTTAAAAGAAATGATACTTCATTCAGATTCAAACCCAACAAAGAAAGCATATCTAGTTGATGTAGTTTTACTAACTGTAAATGGAAAAATTGCAGCTTACAAAGTCATGGCGTTACATGATGTCATAGATTTAGAATAGCGTAATTATTTCATATCATCATAGGGCGGTAATTTCAAGTTAAGAGATTTACCGCCTTTTTCATATCCGGGCGGCATCCAAATATGGGTATGGCTATGAAATATTAATCATGAAAACTTGGCATGTAATACAGATTTTGATTCTTTGTTTTCTCAGTTTTCTGACCGGCCGATGTACAAAGAGGGCAGAGATCGATTTTGTCCAAAAAACAGATACTGTTATCCATCGTGACACGATTCGAGATAGCATCCCTTATCCTGTCTACGAAACAGTAATTCAGACAGTGCCGGAGATGTTTCCCATCTACATTGCACTCGAGGGAGATACAGTGAGAGAGCCGATCTTTGTTCCGATCAGGATCACACAGAAAGAATACTTGACGGACGATTATCATGCTTGGGTGTCTGGATATAATCCTTCACTCGACAGTATCGATGTGTTTCAGAAGACAATTTACATAACAGAAAAAGTGAAAACTCGTCGGTGGGGAATAGGCCTTACGACTGGTTATGGGATCGGGCGGTATGGTTTGTCACCCTATGTCGGGATTGGGGTATATTGTAGGATTTGGTAGCGTATTTTCCATAGTATTATTAAGATTAGTAATTGGGACCGCTTTGCCCGTGAGGGTGGAACGGTTTTGCTATGTTAGATTTTTATTTTCTATATTTCCTCTATAAATAAGATAAGATTATTTTTATTAGATGTGCTTATAAATCCCCAATTTTTGTGTAAGTTTGTGAAAAATTACATTAGTATGAGAAATAAAATATTTGCTATACTTTATTATAGTTCCCTGTTAGATCAAATACAATTTCTAGGAACAGGTTTTGTTGTATCGAAAGGAGGTTTCTTTATAACGGCAGGTCATACGCTGGGGCAGTTAGGCCAAATATACTTAGATAAGGGTAAATTTAGAGCGGTATTCATTGATGATAGTAGTAATTACCGAAGTGTTCCTTTTTCAACGATATGTTATAAGTATTTATCAAAGGGTAAACAGAGTCCACCTGTTTTATATGACATAGCGTATGGATGTTTAAAAGAAGGGGAGTATGAATATTTTATGGTTGAAGATAAATTGTCCAATATTGGTGAAATATTAATAGCTCCGCATTATAAGTCGGCAAATCAAAGTAATTTTTTGGGAAAATCTTTTGAGGATACTATTGATATAAGTTTATTAATGTATTTTAATCCGTCTATGTCTGTGTTGAAAAACGTGAATGCCAGTGTTTTGGATAACGAGTATTCGAATTGTATGCAACTGACACAAAGTACGAAAATAGCAAAAGGTGCAAGTGGTTGCCCTCTTGTCAATACAAAAGGCTACGTTTCTGGTTTATTTGTTGCTGCGTCAGAAGTGGACGATAAAAGGTATGCTTTAAATGCTTTGTCAATATATGAACTGAGTAAAGATTAATCTCTGCTTTCTAATATAATAGGTAATGAATATTTGGTATGGTTTTGTCCTTACCTTTGTTCTTGGTGGTTGAGTACCCCAAATTCATAGTTAAGATTAACGTCTGGAGTAGAAATATTCTGAACATTTTTTAGATATTTGGCTAGAGATAAGTTTTATTGTGTATAAATAATTTATTTGAATATGTTTGAGAAAATTTGTATAGTATCTAAAGGGCAACAGCCTTTAAATGTATCTCTTCTAATAGATACAATGTTGTTTTATAGTGAAGTTAATGTTTTTGTTTTAAAAGAAGGTCTAGTAAATCTATTGAGATGTTTTGGTCCTGAGTTTCTTGCAGACCTTATTAATGAAAAACGCTTAAGACTACATATACTACGAAATCATGTTGGAAGTACTGTGGTTCCAAAAGATGCACAAAAGCAATTTGGTTTAGATATTCTAACTAGTAAAACTGTAGATAAAGAAGAATCTTTATTTAGAGCATATAAAGAATTTGATGATAATCTTGTTGCTGCTAGAAGATTTGCCAAACGTTTTTCATTTGTAACAAGCTCTTACTATTATAAACAAGAACTGAGGAACATCTTGAAAGAAGATTTACATAATGCAAATTATTTGAATAAATCCTTTCTTGAATATCTTAAACAGCAGTATCCTATGTATTCTCAAACAAATGATTTGATATTTGAGATAGAAGATGTCAATGATGGATATTGTCCTTTTGATTTATATAATATTCAATCGAATTTAGATATACCACAGCTAAATAAGCTTAACGAAGAAATGGGAATACATTCTGAGTTTGATTATTCAAGTTTTCTTTTATCATTAGGAGAAGCTAGGGGGGATAATTATGTTGCTGCTACATTTAATGGAGAATTGGAAACAAATAATATGTCTTCTAGGTTAATCAATTTGCAGTTAACAGATTGTTTATCAAGACGACAAAAGAGTCAGGAAGAAATAAATTTATTTCAAAATCATATTATATGTAAATATCCTAGTTTAGGAGATGCATATGTGAAAAAAGTAATAAGTAGTAGACAATTGTTACTTTTGTTAGAAGAGGGAGATAGATTTAGAACTTGGTTATCGGGTGTATCTAATGATGAATCTCTGATTAATAAATATTTGGAAGAAGCAACAAATAAAATATTAGTTGATAATCCTTTCATAAAGACTATTCGTGTGGTACTGTGTTTTTTGTTCGGGTGTATGTCAAATGGGTTAGGTTTGGCTATTTCAGCAGGAGATGCTTTTTTTGGTGATAGGTTGATAAAGGGTTGGACCCCAAATCTTTATATTGATAATAAGTTGAAACCTGTGCTTGGAGGAAATTTATTATTATAGCTAATTGAAAATTTTATTATTTTATATAGGGTAGAAGAAGCCCCCCAGCCGTTAGTAAAATCTCTAACCTTCCTACTAACGCAAACACGTGACGAACCCGTATGGGCAGGCTGAAAAACCTCTTCCATGCTACGATACAAGAACAATCGTAGCATGGAAGAGGTCTTAAATATCACAACAATAACCTCCCATCCTTCTTATCCATTACCGCATTGAAAACACTTTTATAGGTTTCATATAATTCTTTCCTGTTTTCCGGTCCCGGCCAATCTGCAAAAGACTCTCCGGCAAAGAATTTCCAAGCAAAAATACGTTTGGCTTTTTCGGATAAGCTTAATTGATCGATCTGATTTATTTTAGGCCATCCCATTTAAACAAGGATAACAACTTCCTGTTGGCTTCCCAAAGCACACTGTAGTCCCGTTCGATATACACACGAGCCAGCTTTAAAGTTGAATCGGAGTGGTTTAGCATTTCATCAACTCTGGCAATATCAATTCCAGCCTTATTTGCTGCTAACGTTGCCATCGTATGGCGGGCATAATAATAATTCAGATCTGGAACCTCTATTATTTTTCCTATCTCATCTAGTCCTTTATTTATTGATTTATTGAAATTCTCTGAACTTCTATACCGCTTATGAAAAATAAAGACTTTCTCTCCAGATGGGTCGGAGTATTTCTCAAACAGTTTTTTTATTTCCGGTTCAATCCGGACTTTCATTTCTGCCTTATCTTCACGCCTAGTACGTGTCTTAGTCCTTTGATAGGAAATAATTCCGTTTTCGACGGTAGGAGCATTATAGAAATCGGCACTATTCATGCCCATCATCGCAAATGATAGGATAAAAATGTCTTTCGCTAAATTGAAAACAGGCTGACCTCCATTGCGAGCATTTTGTTTATACGGAAGATCTATTATTTGCTGTACTTGGTCTATAGACAATGTTCGATGCTCACTTTGGGGAACTGGTGCGATTTTGTATTTTGAGAACGGGGAAAATGGGATGCGTATGATTCCTCTATCCTCGTCGTTATATTCATTTTTAGCGAGGTTGTGTAATGTTTTGATTTGTGATGTGTAAAGGGATATGACCCGTTTGCCTTTAGGCTTATCAGTTGGTTTTGATCCACCATCGCGGCATCCTTTAAAAGAAGGTTCATTTTTTAGGAACTTCTCAAACGCTCTCATAAAAGATGCTGTAATGAGGTTTATGTCGAGCTCTTCTTTTCCGATGAACCTGACAAGCGCATTTATGGCTATCCGATAGTTCTTTGCCGTACCTAGTCTTCCGTCCTGCTCGAGATCATCCGCTATTTTTCGTCCATAGGAAATGAAATTCAGGCTGAAATTCTCTTCCTCTGTAGTCAAGTACTCCACAATTCGATCAACCTCCCAGTGCTCTGCTTCAACACCTGCGGATGTCAATTTTTTCTTAAATCCTAATATCATCTCTTCCATTAGGTCGATTACGGCTTGATTCTTGATCTTGATTTTTTCTTTTCCGTTGTCTTTCTTTTTTATAATATCTGAAACTGACACATTGTGGCTGGTCTTGATGTATTTGGACTTGCCTTTCTGTGTTATACGGATTTTTACGTTATATGTACCATCTTCTTTCCGTTGATGCGGGAGTACCAAAAATTTGAATGTAGCCATAATCGTGCGCTGTAAAACATTTGTAAAAAAAATAGTACACAAAAGTACGTCAAAAAGATATTTTATATGTACGTGTTTGGATTATTTAATTAGCTGAAAGATTTTAATTGTATAATTAAATGGCTGGCTATTAGTGGATTATTGATGTTTTGTTCACGTGAAAATACGGTGTATTAGCTAATAATTGAACAATAACTTTTACTTTTCATTGTTGTGTATATTCTGTCTTATGCCCACAAAAGTATAAAAAAATGAATAGACAATGTCATGGCTCCGCTTATTTTTCACTTGATAAAAAAGGACCTGTTTCGTCGAAGTTTGGATACTTTTTCTGAAACAGGTCCTATGGAATAGGTAAAAGGTCCGGTTTAGAAGGTTTTTGGCTTTTATGGATAAAAAATGTTTTCTTATTCTCTACCGCCGCCTAAAGCTTGATAAAGGTTGATCACGCTTTGTATCTCGGTGAACCGATTAGCTGTTTGTGACAGCTGTGCACTCAACAAGGATTGGCGGGCGGTCAGCACTTCCAGATAGGTCGTTGTACCATGTTCCATCAGCAACGAGGTGCTTTCCAATGCTTTTTCCAAGGATTGGATTTGCTTTTCGAACAAGAGGGTCTTGGCCTTGCTTGTCTGGCAGGCGACCAAAGCGTCGTTGACTTCGCTGCCGGCATTCAGCAAGGCTTGCTGGAAAGACAGGCTTGCTTCTTCCTGTTGTGCTTTGGCGATGCGGTATTGGGCCATGATCTGTCCTTTATTGAACAACGGTTGTGTGAGTGAGCCGACTGCCGAAGCCAGGAATTTGCCAGGATTGACGATCATACTCCCTGCCGAGTTGGTCCATCCGGCACTTCCACTCAGTACGATGGAAGGATAGAAAGCGGCACGAGCCTGGTTGGTCGCGTAAAATGCTTGTTCCAGCGAACGTTCGGCAGCACGTACATCGGGACGGTTCGATAACATTTGCATCGGTACGCCGACTGCTACGTCTTCCGGGAGCTGCTGGTCGGCCAGCTTTCCACGTTCGTAGCGGCGCGGTGTCTCAGCGAGCAATAGGGCGAGACTATTTTCGACTTGGTTGATCTGCTCTTTCAAGTCAAGAATGGAAGTCTGTACGCTGTAGTAAGCCGCTTCCATTTGGGAAGTGGCAGCCTCGTTGGCTAATCCGGCATCCATCAATGCACGG
>ULMK01053229.1_pt1 | contig 12712 bp, 10 predicted proteins | sample 1951621 | NCBI WGS metagenome assembly ULMK01 (sample SAMEA4835547, study PRJEB28245) | human gut metagenome | biome: gut microbiome; material: fecal sample | place: Denmark | collected 2008
AAGTATAAATCTTTTACGTCAAACTTTTGGTTCTCGCTATTTATTTCTATATTATTTATAACATAGCCATCAAAATTGTTAAGATTCAACTTTCCTTTATTTAAATTAATTATTGTAGCTGTTCTGTTTATATTGTATTCTAATATTTCTTTCTCATTAAAATCTACGTTTATTATATATTGAGCTCGTGTTAGACTTTTCTTTTTATTGTTTAGTACTGCAAATGTTTCAGAGCTTTCTTCTAGACTTTCTTCTAGTTTTTTAAATTCTCGTATATTTGCTGTAATTATATTCACTGCTTTGTATTTAGCAAGCAAATTTGTTATTTGATTTTTTCTTTGAATATTATTTTCTTTGGCTAATATGTATATGCTTTGTTGCTCCACTACTTGCTTCTGCTTTTCTATTATATTTTTTAATATTTCTTCTGCGAAGTCACTTAATAATTTTTTGTCTTCTTCCAATGTTTTTACTATACTGTATATATTTGTATTTTTATATTCTTCCTTTTTTGCATTTTCTTTTATTTCTTTGGCTAAAACTATTGATTCATTGATTTTATTTATTTTTGAATTTATCTTTTTTATATAATTTTTGTTTGATTTGTATAATGTATATACAATTTTTTGTTCATCTTCTTTTTTCTCGAATATGTTCAATACATCCATTATTTTATATTTTAAATTTTGTTTTGGTATTTGATCTATTTTAAAATATACACACTTTTCCTTCATACGAATCACCTATGATTAATATATTTAGCAAATGTCAAAAAAAGAACCGGCAAAGCCTTGCCGATTTTTTTTATACATTTGATTCGCAGTTTGGATTTGTGCACTAAAATAATATAATCACATTTCTGTTATTAAGTTCTTCTGTTTGTTGTCTTTTAGATTTATAAGTTTTCATTTATTACTTTCCAAACGTCGCTTGTTTCTTGGTCTTTTCTCCAGAATGCTCCACCTGCCAAACTATATTTCTTTACTAAATCTAATTTGCATTTTAAAGATTTTGCATCTTCCATCCACACTTTATATGTTCTTCCATTTTTTTCATATTCTGCTAAATTCTGTTTTAGTGAATCATCCCAAGTTATTTTTGCATCGTCTGGAATTAATGTTGATTGCGATTTCATGTCTACTGCACTGCTTGATAGCCCGCCATCTGTAACGTTCCAAACTCTTGTGTAGAATGGCATTGCAAGTATTATTTTTTCTGGTTTTACACCTTCTTGCCCCAAGAATTTATTAATATTTGCTTCTACCCAATCGCATCCAGCAACCGTTCCTGCTTCTGTTGATGATTGGTTATGTTGGTCATATGCCATAAATATTACATAGTCTGCAACATCTCCTATCACATTTCTGTTGAAGCACAAAGACCAATCTGGTGATCCGTCTGGCGCTGTTACGTCTACGGATAGTACTTTTCCAAGCTCTTTTAAACGAGGAGCTAATTCTATCACTAATCTTGAATATGCGTCTTTGTCTGATTCGTACATATTTTCAAAATCTAAATTTATTCCATCTAAATTGTACATTTCAACTGCTGAAACTATACTACTTATTAATTTTTCTCTTAATTTATAATCATTTAATATTTCTGATGTTAGGTCTTTATCCGCTTTATTTGTAGCTTCGTTTGCAACCCAAGGCCATACTCTATAACCGTTGCTATGAGCCCAGTTAATGTAGTTTTGTCCTGCTTGTCCAACATTTGCTACAATAGCTCCTTTTTTAGAATCTGATAGTGAGAAAAATGTAGGAGCTACTACATTTACTCCATCTATTTTTTCTGTTCTTTGTGGAGCTTTTGCATATTTTGAGAAGTATTCCCATACCAAACTTACATTACCTTGAATTTGTTTTCCCATTTCTAGGTTATCTCTTATTTTCTTTGTATTTGCAAGTGTTGTAGTTTTTACATACCCAATTTTTCCATTTTCTGTTGTGACTTTTGTCCAACCGTTTTCGTCTCCATTTTTGCTTGGTACAACTGTCACATTGTCTCCTTTTTCTATTTTATCCACTGTTTTTGAGAACATTGTTGGCTTGCTTTTTACAGAGTTTTTCTTACTGCTATTTGCATATGTTAGTTCTCTATCTAAAGAAACTAAGACTACCGTATTTGTATCTTCTATATATGTTGTTTCCACATTGTATACACTTTCGCTTATCTCTGAGAATGGTAAATAGAATTGTTCTCCTATTTTTTTAGCCGAAGCTACTAGATCTACTGTTGAACCATTTACCTTTGCTTTGTTTTCATTTAGTTTTAATGTTGCTACTTTTGTTTCTGATGTTGTAATTATTTGGTTATATTTATTATCATAAAATATGTGGTCATCAAAGAAGTTGGCAATATCTTTTGTCGAAACATATACCACTCCATTTTCTACTATAACATCATTTTTTAGATTTTTTGTTGTATTGCTGTTGTTTATAACTAGATTTGTTTTTCCTACTATATCGTCTTTTATATAATTAGTAGCTGTTTTTAGCACAAACCATACTGCTAGTGCAAAGACTAACACTACTATTAGTTTATATATATAAAACCTTTTCTCTTTTGCCATTTTTTGTACCATTCCTTTTTATTTTTTATTACTTTGAATATTTTAATAATTGATTTCTGATAACGATCTCCTTTTCAGGTTCTTTCTTCTGAGCTGGATTGTTATTCATTTCATCAACATTTATGTATTCTTCTTTATTTATATCATATTGTATACTATTGTGTAAATGCTGTTGATAAAAACTTTCTGAATATTCTTTTGTTTTATGCAATCCCTGCTGTTCTTCTTCCAAATATTCTTTTATAATCGCTCTTTGCTCTTTATTGAATTTCTCCATTGGATATTCTAAATATTTATACTGCCAAATCGCCATTCTGTCATCACTAGTATATTTAGAATTTCTTAATTTGTCATCATTATATTCAACTATAAAATTTGTATCTCTTACGATGATTGTTATATTGCTCCAATCGTTTTCCTCGTATTTAATACAGTATTTTCTAAGCTTTTTTATCATCTCATATAATCTATTAGCTATTTTTATATATTCATTTTCGTCTATGTTAAATCTTTGTGGAACTTGATATACATTTACTGGATTTTTCTTTATCAGGCTTTTAGGAAAATAATAGAAAAACATTTCCCCTGTTTCTCTATTATTTTCTCTTTGTACTACACTTGCATATAAATATATTCTTTCCCACTTTTCTGGTATCATATAAAATAGTTCTTTTCTTATTCTCTCATATAAGTCTGTTATATTAGAGTTTGCTGACATACTTTATCCCTCTTATTTTTCTATTATACTTTCTCCTGTCATTTCCTCTGGTTTTTCTATTCCCATTATTTGTAACATTGTTGGAGCTAAATCAGATAGTTTTCCTTCTCTTAGAGTTACATTATCTATACCAACCAATATTAATGGCACTTTATTTGTTGTGTGAGCTGTATGTGGTTCTCCTGTTTTGTAGTCTATCATTTGCTCGCAATTTCCATGGTCTGCAGTTATTATTAGAACTCCATTTTGATTATTAATTGCTTCTACAACTCTCCCTACACATCCATCTATCGTCTCTACTGCTTTTATTGCAGCTTCTAGACTTCCTGTATGTCCTACCATGTCTGGATTTGCGTAGTTTAATATTATTGTATCATATTTTTTAGAATTGATTGCTTCTAGTACTTTTTCTGTAACTTCTAAAGCACTCATTTCTGGTTTCATATCATATGTTTCAACTTTTGGTGATGGTACTAATATTCTATCTTCTCCTGGATATTGTTTTTCTTCTCCACCATTAAAGAAGAATGTTACATGAGCATATTTTTCTGTTTCGGCAATTCTTAATTGTGTCAATCCATGTTTGCTTACTACCTCTCCAAATGTGTTTTTTAATTGTTCTTTCTTGAATGCTATTTCTACATTTGGCAATGTTTCGTCATATGGTGTCATACATACAAAAAATAAATTTAAATCCTTTTTTGTTTCGAACTCGTTAAATTCTGGATCTACCAATGTTCTGGTTATTTCTCTTGCTCTATCTGGTCTAAAGTTGAAGAATATTACAGAATCATGTTTGCCTATTGTTGCTACTGGTTCTGTTCCATTGCATATTACAGTTGGCTCAATGAATTCATCAAATACTTCTTTTTGATATGATGCTTCAACCGCTTGCATAGCTGATGTTGCTGTAAGACCTTTTCCATTTACTAGAGCATCATATGATTTTTGTATTCTTTGCCATCTCTTGTCTCTGTCCATGCTGTAGAATCTTCCTGATACAGTTGCTATCTTTCCAATTCCCTTTTCTTTCATTTTCTCTTCTAATTGAGCTATATAAGTTTCTCCTGATGCAGGTGGTGTATCTCTTCCATCCATAAAGCAATGTACATATACATTCTCAAAATCTTTTCTTTTTGCAAATTCAAGTAATCCAAACAAATGACGAATGTGGCTGTGTACTCCACCATCTGATAGAAGTCCCATGATGTGTAATTTTGAATTGTATTTTTTACAGTTTTCTATTGCTTTATTAAATTCTGGTATGCTGAAAAAATCTCCATCTTCGATTGACTTTGTTATTTTTGTTAGCTCTTGATATACTATTCTTCCTGCTCCTATATTTGTGTGTCCAACCTCTGAATTTCCCATTTGTCCTTCTGGTAATCCTACGGCTAATCCACTCGCATTCATTACAGTAGTTTTACAAGTTTTCATTAGCTTGTCAATATTAGGAGTTTTAGCTAACTTTACAGCATTTCCTTGTTCTTTTTCGTTAATACCAAAACCATCTAATATCATTAACATTGTTAATCTTTTATCCATTTTTATTTTCCTTCTTCCTCTAAAATTTATTTGTCATAGTTAATTATCTTCTCGAACTCATCTAACTTCAAACTTGCTCCTCCAATTAACGCTCCATCTATGTCAGAAGTCTCGAATAATTCTTTTGCGTTTGAAGATTTTACACTTCCCCCATATAATATGCTTATATTTTCTGAGATTGCTTCTCCGTACAACTCTTTTATTTTGTTTCTTATTGCTTTTATGCTGTTGTTTGCATCTGCCGAAGTTGCAGTTTTTCCAGTACCTATTGCCCATATTGGTTCATATGCAATAATTATCTGTTTTACTTGTTCTTCATTTAATCCTTCTAATGCTAACTCTACTTGTTTTGTTATTATTTTTTCTGTTTCTCCTTGCTCTTTTTGTTCAAGAGTTTCTCCTACACAAACTATTGGTTTTAGGCTGTTTTCTAATGCTATTTTTATTTTTTGATTTACTATTTCATCTGTTTCAGAAAAATATTGTCTTCTTTCAGAATGTCCTATTATTACATATTCTGTTCTTATAGAGCTAAGCATTTGTGCCGAAACTTCTCCTGTAAAAGCTCCTTTTTCTGCCCAGTGTACATTTTGTGCGCCTATATGAATATTGGTTTCTTGAGCTGTTAATAACGAATAGAATAAATCTGTATATGGAACACACAGAATTACCGTGTGCTTTGTTTGGTTAGCACAAGGTGTTAATCCTGTTATAAAATCTATTGCTTCATTTGGAAGCATATTCATTTTCCAGTTTCCTGCTATTATTTTTTCTCTCATCTTATCTCTCTCCAACTTCTTTATTATCTTTATGTTTTTCATATGCAAAAACGTCTAACTGTCCAAATAATCTAGCTGTTTCTTTAAGATATGGTATTCTGATATTTCCTGTATTATCTCTTATCATTTTCTTTACTTGTTCATATGGAATCCACTGTACGCTTTGTACTTCATCTTCTTGAAGTTCTAAATCTTCCTCTGGTATTTGTCTGTCCAATTTTAAGTAATACCATGGCACGATATAGTTTCCTTGTCTTCCATATTTTCTTAGGTCCATTCTTGCACTTCCCACTTTTTCTATTTGATAGAATTCTTTTGACTTTATTGCTTCTGGTCCTAGTTCTTCTATGATTTCCCTTACAACTGCCTGACGTTCTGTTTCTCCACTTTTCACATGTCCTGAGCACAAGTCCAACATTCCTGCGTCTTGTGTTTTTCCGCCACTTCGCGTTTGCATAAGTACCTCATTTTTATTGTTTAATATCCAAATTTGGAATGCTTTTATTAGTTTTCCTCGTTCTATTGCTTCATCTTTCGATAGTGTTTCCTGTGTTCTAACTCCATATTCGTCAAACACATCTACTAGCTCTTCTGTCAAATATTTCAATCCTTTCTATTTATCTAATAAACATTCTACTCCTGGAAGTTTCTTGCCCTCTAAGAATTCTAAAGATGCTCCTCCTCCTGTTGAGATATGTGTAAATTTATCACTTATTCCTAATTTTTCTATGGCTGCTGCAGAGTCTCCTCCACCTATTATTGTTGTTACTCCTTCTAGATTTCCTAAGAATTTTGCTATTGAATTTGTTCCTACTGCAAATTGATCAAGTTCAAATGCTCCCAAAGGTCCATTCCATACTACTGTTTTTGCTTTTGCAAGTTCATCTTCATATAGTTTTATTGTTTCGTCTCCTATATCAAATCCTTGCCATCCATCTGGTATTTCGCTGATTTTTGCTATACCGCTTTCTGTATTTTTGTCAAATTCTTTTCCTATTCTAGTATCTACTGGCAACATTAATTTTACGCCTTTTTGTTTTGCTTTTTCTAATAGGCTTAATGCTAATTCAAGTTTGTCATCTTCACATATTGAATTTCCAATTTTTCCGCCCATTGCTTTTACAAATGTGTATGCCATTCCTCCACCTATTAATAGTGTGTCCACTTTTTCTAATAGATTGTCTATAACTCCTATTTTATCAGAAACTTTCTTTCCTCCAAGTATAGATATAAATGGTCTTTCTGGATTTTCTAAAGTTGTTCCTAAGAAGTTAATTTCTTTTTCCATTAGGAATCCTGCTACTGCTGGTAAAAATTCTGCTACTCCTGCTGTTGAGCTATGTGCTCTATGTGCTGTTCCAAAAGCATCATTTACATATACTTCCGCCATGCTTGCAAGTTCTTTTGCAAATTCTCTATCATTTGCTTCTTCTCTTGCATCAAATCTAACATTTTCTAATAGAACTACTTCTCCGTTTTTCATATTTTCTGTTAAATTTTTAGCACTTTCTCCTATTATATCATCTGCTAATTTTACTTCTATTCCTAATAATCTTGATAGTTCTTTTTGAACTGGTGCTAAAGAGAATTCTTTTTTTACTTCTCCCTTTGGTCTTCCTAAATGAGAACATAGTATTACTTTACAATTATTATCTAATAGATATTTTATTGTTGGTAATGCTCCTACTATTCTTCTATTATCTGTTATGTTAAAGTTTTCATCTAATGGAACATTGAAGTCACATCTTACTAATACTTTCTTATCTTTCAAATCAATATCTCTTATGGTTTTTTTATTCATATTTAATCCTCCTGTTTTTTAAAGACACATATTAGAAATTTCCACAAATTTCTAATATCTAGCTTTTTATGAGCTTCGGGGTTGGAGAAAATTCTCCAACTCCTTTACTCTTATTTTTTATTTATGATCAACTTTTGCCATATGTGCTGCTAAGTCTACTAATTTATTTGCATATCCCCACTCATTGTCATACCAAGCAACTAATTTTACAAATGTATCTGTTAACATGATTCCAGCTTTTGCATCAAATATTGATGTATGAGAATCTGTTAAGAAGTCAGAAGATACAACATCTTCGTCAACATATTCAACTATTCCTTTCATGCTTCCTTCTGATGCTTTCTTTACAACTGCGCATATTTCTTCGTATGTTGTTGGTCTTTCTAGATTACATGTTAAGTCAACAACTGATACGTCCATTGTTGGTACTCTGAATGCCATTCCTGTAAGTTTTCCACTTAATTCTGGAATTACTTTTCCAACAGCTTTTGCTGCTCCTGTTGAAGATGGTATTATATTTCCACCTGCAGCACGTCCGCCTCTCCAATCTTTTTTAGAAGCTCCATCAACTGTTTTTTGTGTAGCTGTGATTGAGTGAACTGTTGTCATTAATCCTTCTTTTATTCCAAAGTTATCATTTATAACTTTAGCAAGTGGTGCTAAACAGTTTGTTGTACAAGATGCGTTTGATACTATGTTCATACTTGGATCATATTTATCCTCGTTAACTCCCATTACAAACATTGGAGCATCTTTTGATGGTGCACTTATTACAACCTTTTTTGCTCCTGCATTTAAGTGAGCTTGAGCTTTTTCTGTTGTAGTAAATACTCCAGAACATTCTAGCACATATTCTACTCCGTTTTCTCCCCAAGGAATATTGTTTGGATCCATCTCGTTATAAACATTTACTGTTTTTCCATTAACAATTAATTTCCCTTCTTCTGATTTTATTTCTCCTTTAAATCTTCCGTGCATTGAGTCATATTTTACCATGTATGCCATGTAGTCTGCTGCTATAAAAGGATCATTTACTGCAACAACCTCTACTTCGTCATTTTCTAATGCTGCTTGAAGTGCTAGTTTTCCTATTCTTCCAAAGCCATTGATTCCAACTTTAACTGACATAAAATTTTTCCTCCTCTTTAGATAAATTTATTCTATTTTAGTCTTTCTAGACAGTTATCATTTTATACCAAAAATAAATAGTTTTCAAGTATTTCTGGGCATAATGTATAAAAAAAGACGATTCTTTTTTTCTTTTGAATCGTCTCTGTATTTTAGCTTATTGATGCATTATATATTTTTACAATTACATCATTTAATTTTTTATCAAATTCTTCTTGTGTTTGATGTACATTTAAGTCTTGTAATAGTGCTCTTGAGAAACTTGCTATCATTCTATTGTTTTGAGCAAGTAATTCTACTGCTTTATCCACATCATATCCACCAGATAGTGCAACTATTCTTACAACACAGCTATAATCATATAAATCTAGATAATGATTTGCTACTGTTGGTATTGTAAATTTGAACATTATTTTGTCCTCTTCGTTCCAACTATCTAATTGTTTCTTTACTTCTGATTTTAATATTTCTTCACATTTTTCTTTTTCTGGAGCATTTATATCAACTTCTGGCTCTATTATTGGAACTAATCCTGCATCACATATTTGTTTTGCAAATTCAAATTGTTGTTTTACTACTGCTCTTATTCCTTCTTCATTTGCCTCGTATATTACTGATCTCATTTTTGTTCCGAATACATTTTTCTCTCTTGCTTCTCTTAGTTCTTCTGCAAGTGTTGGTATTTCTTTCATTAGCTTTACACCATTTGCTTGTTCAGCTAATCCTTTATCTACCTTTAAGAAAGACACTATTCTTTTCTCATTCCATAAGTAATCTGCTGTATACTCGTCATTTACTTTTGAAAGCATTGTTTTTTCAAATAGTATTGCTCCTATTATGTGTTCATTTGTAAATGCTTTGCTTGTGAATACTCTTTTTCTCATTTCGTGTATTAGGTCAAACATCTCTTCTTCTGTGTTGTATTCACTTTCATCGATTCCATATGCTTTTAATGTTTTGCTACTACTACCACCACTTTGGTCTAGCGCTGCTATAAATCCTTTTTTATTTTTTATTATTTCATACATTTCATTATTCATCTTTGTACCACCTTTTCAAAAAAATCTATTTATATATTATATATAATTTTCAAAATTGTCAAATATATTTTCAATCTTCGTAATGACCTTTACAAGAAATTATTATTATCGCATTATTAGTTATTGTATATACCACTCTATTCTTCTCATCAATTCTTCTGCTCCAGTATCCGAGCTAAGTTTTCTCTTAATGGTTCTGGCTTTCCTATTCCGCTCAAAAAAATTTCTCTGAATATCCTTTATCAAGAGATTTATTTTTTTAATTGTCTTTTTGTCTTGAGCTTGCCAATAGCAATAATCTTCCCATGCACTTTCTTCCCATAACAACTTCATGCTTTATTCATCATCCTCTATCAATTCATGTTCAACTAATTTTGCTTTTCCGGATTCTATTTCTGACACAATCTTTTCTAAATGTTTAATGTTACTATCATTATAGAAAGAGTCTGTTTTTATTTCAAAAGGTATTTTTTTCTCTCTCAATACTGATTTTATAAACATATTTATCGCAACAGATACATTCATTCCTGTTTCATTACAGAATTTTTCAAAGCTTTTTTTGTCCTTTTCATCTACACGTACACTTAAATTTATTTGTGCCATATATCTCAACTTCCTTTCACAACATATTATACATTGTATGTATTATTTTGTCAATACCACGTATTACTTTGTATTACAATTCAATTTACAATATGTTTTTTATCCTATGCTATCTATATTAATATTATATATTCATTTTATACTCATGTCCAGAAAAATCGTACATCAAAGTTCTACATTATTCATCAAAAAAATACACCTCGTATTTGAGGTGTATTTGAATTTTTTATTTGTTTTCGAAGTTCTTTATTTCTTCATCGATTTTAGAAACGAAATCTTCTAATTTCATTGCTCCTAAATCTCCGTCTTTTCTGTTACGAACTCCTACTTCTCCTGATGCTTCTTCCTTGTCACCAACTACTAACATATATGGCACTTTTTGAAGTTGAGCTTCTCTGATTTTGTATCCTATTTTCTCTGCTCTCTCATCAACTTCAACTCTTACGTCTTTTTCTTCCAATGCTTTTTTAACTTCATTTGCATATTCTAAGTGTTTATCTGATATTGGTAATACTTTTACTTGAAGTGGAGAAAGCCATGTTGGGAAAGCTCCCTTTGTTTCTTCTATTAAGAATGCCATAAATCTGTCTAATGTTCCAAGTATTGCTCTATGAATAACAACTGGTCTATGAGCTTTTCCATCTTCTCCAATGTACTCTAGCTCAAATCTCTCTGGAAGTAAGAAGTCTAATTGGCAAGTGGAAACTGTTACGTCGTGTCCTATTGCTGATTTTAATTGTACATCTAGCTTTGGTCCATAGAATGCTGCTTCTCCTTCTGCCTCATAGAAATCAAGCCCTAACTCTGTTAAAATTTCTCTTAACTCACTTTCTGCTCTCTCCCACATTTCATCATCATCAAAATATTTATGTTTGTCGTTCTTGTCTCTTAAAGATAGTCTAAATGCATAATCTTTAAATCCAAAGTCTTTGTAAACATCTAGTATTAATTTTACTACTTTTGCAACTTCTTCTTTTATTTGGTCTGGTCTTACAAATAAGTGAGCATCATTTTGGCACATTTGTCTAACTCTCTCAATTCCACAAACTGACCCACTATCTTCATATCTGAAATCGTGTGCAAGTTCTCCAATTCTTATTGGTAAATCTTTGTATGAGCGCATTTTGTTCTTGAATATTAACATATGATGTGGACAGTTCATTGGTCTTAATACTAGTTCTTCATTATCCATTTTCATAACAGGGAACATATCCTCTTTATAATGATCCCAGTGTCCTGATGTTTTGTATAGCTCAACATTTGCAAGTGATGGTGTATATACATGTTTGTATCCCATTTTTATTTCTTTATCTTGAATATATCTTTCTAGTAATCTTCTTACTGTTGCACCATTTGGCAAATACATTGGAAGTCCTGAGCCTACTAGCTTATGTGTCATAAATAATTCTAGGTCTTTTCCTAGTTTTCTATGATCTCTTTGCTTTGCATCTTCAAGCATTTGTAAATGTTCCTCTAGTAAGCTTGCTTTTGGGAATGCAACACCGTATATTCTTTGCAACATTTTGTTGTTTTCATTTCCTCTCCAGTAAGCTCCTGATGTAGATAATAATTTTACACTTTTTACTTTACCTGTACTCATTAAGTGAGGTCCTGCACAAAGGTCTGTAAATTCTCCCTGTTTATAGAAAGAAATTACTTCATCTTCTGGTAAATCTTCTATTAATTCTACTTTATAGCTTTCTCCTGCATCTTTCATCAATTTGATTGCTTCTTCTCTTGGAAGTTCAAATCTTTCTATTGGTAGATCTTCTTTTATGATTTTTTTCATTTCTTCTTCAATTTTTGCAAAATCTTCTTCTGAAAATCTGTATTCTGTGTCAAAATCATAGTAGAATCCCGCATCTATAGATGGTCCTATTGCAAGTTGAATGTCCTTGTATAATCTTTTTATCGCTTGTGCCATTATGTGTGATGATGTATGCCAATAGGCTTTTTTTCCATCCTCATCGTCGAATGTTAGGATTTCTAATTTACAATCTTTATTGATTGGAAATCTTAAATCTTCTACCTTTCCATCTACTCTGCCTGCAGTAGCATTTCTAGCTAATCCTTCGCTGATTTGTCTAGCTATTTCTAGTATGCTAGAACCTTTTTCGACTTGTCTTTTGCTTCCGTCTTTTAATTCAATGTTAATCATTTTGTTTTCCTCCTTTTTTATTTTTTTGCTATCTGCATTTGAAAACAAAACACTCCCAAATGCTTAATAGCATTTAGGAGTGCGAATTTATATGCACGGTTCCATCCTAATTTTTTACTTAATTTTTAAACAAGCTTGCGCCAGTATATTTCTATACCGAGAGGTAGTTTTTCAAATATGTTTTCCTAAATCAACTTTCAGCCCATGGTCAATTCTCTCTTTTGGTAACCTTTATTTTACTTTGTCTCTATTGTTTTAATATTAACATATTATTATAATAACTCTTTTTTAGCGTTATGTCAATAGATTGTTTATTTTTTCTCTTTAAAAAATTGTAGGTTTGTCAAACATATGTCACACTTATT
>ULMK01030179.1_pt1 | contig 12583 bp, 5 predicted proteins | sample 1951621 | NCBI WGS metagenome assembly ULMK01 (sample SAMEA4835547, study PRJEB28245) | human gut metagenome | biome: gut microbiome; material: fecal sample | place: Denmark | collected 2008
TTCTGAAGTTCCTTCGTAGATTTCTGTAATCTTAGCATCACGCATCATACGTTCTACATCATACTCTTTGATATAACCATAACCACCGTGTAACTGTACACACTTTGTTGTTACTTCCATAGCTACTTCTGCAGCATACAGCTTAGCCATAGCAGCTTCTACAGAGTATGAAGTCTTGTGATCAGCCTGGTACTGCTCTTTCTTCTTAGCTGCCTTGTATACCAGTAACTTAGCTGCCTCAACCTTTGTTGCAAGATCAGCAAGTACAAACTGAGTATTCTGGAACTGAGCGATTGAACGACCAAACTGCTTTCTTTCCTTAACATAGTCGATTGTGATATCAAGAGCACCCTCAGCAATACCAAGAGCCTGAGCTGCGATACCGATACGACCACCATCAAGTGTATGCATTGCAATACCAAATCCCTTGCCCTTCTGTCCGAGAAGTGCATCCTTAGGAATACGGCAGTCTGTGAAGATAAGTTCATATGTGGATGAACCACAGATACCCATCTTGTTTTCTTTTGTTCCGAATGTAAATCCCGGAGTGCCTTTTTCTACGATAAATGCTGAAATCTCTTTCTGCTTTCTACCACGTTTTTCAATTGTACCTGTAACTGCAATGATAATATATACATCTGCTTCTTTACCATTTGTAATGAAACACTTAGATCCGTTAAGAACCCACTCATCACCATCAAGAACAGCCTTTGTCTGCTGACCCTGTGCATCTGTACCAGCACCCGGCTCTGTAAGACCAAATGCGCCAAGCTTTCTACCGGAAGCAAGATCTGGGAGGTACTTAGCTTTCTGATCTGGTGTACCGTATGTCTGGATTGGATCTACACACAGAGATGTATGTGCGGAAACAATAACACCGGTAGTACCACAAACCTTTGAAAGTTCCTCAACACACATAACATATGTTAAAGGATCACAACCCTGTCCACCATCTTCCTTAGAAACAGGTATTCCTAAGAAACCATACTTTGCCATCTTCTCTACTGTCTCTCTAGGGAATCTGTGATTTTCATCAATTTCCTGAGCAAGAGGCTTTACTTCATTCTGCGCAAATTCTCTGAATAAGTTCTGCGCCATTTCATACTTCTTGTCTAAAGCGAAATCCATTCTATTTCTTCCTCCATAAATATATTTATCAGTCAATTACTGAGCATCAACTGGTGTCTTTGTGCGGTCAGCATTGTATACATAGAATCCCTTACCACTCTTAACACCAAGGTTGCCGCCACGTACCATCTTACGAAGTAATGGACATGCACGATACTTGCTGTCGCCTGTCTCGTTATAGAGTACATCCATAATAGCAAGACAGATATCAAGACCAACGAAATCACCTAATTCAAGAGGTCCCATTGGATGATTTGCACCAAGTTTCATAGCTGCATCGATACCAGCGATATCTGACACACCTTCCATCTTGATAAATGCAGCTTCATTGATCATTGGAATCAAGATTCTGTTTACAACAAATCCGGCAGCTTCATTTACCTGTACAGGTGTCTTACCGATCTCTTCTGAGATCTTAACGATCTTATCAACAGTCTCTGCCGGTGTGTTAACACCTGCGATAACTTCGATAAGCTTCATTCTGTCAGCTGGATTGAAGAAGTGCATACCGATCATAGGACGGGTAAGACCATTTCCAATCTCAGTGATGGAAAGTGAAGATGTATTTGATGCAAATACACACTCTGGCTTGCAGATCTTGTCAAGCTCAGAAAATGTTGTCTTCTTAACTTCCATGTTCTCGAAAGCAGCCTCTACGATAAGGTCACAATCTGCGCATAAGTCTTCCTTAATACCCGGAGTGATGCTGGCAAGAATACCATCAACCTTCTCCTGTGTCATCTTTCCTTTTTCAACAAGTCTGGCATAACCTTTAGCGATCTTGTCCTTACCGCCTTCAGCCCATTCCTGCTTAATGTCGCAAAGTGCTACTTCATATCCGTCAACCTGAGCGAATGCCTTAGCAATTCCCTGACCCATGGTTCCTGCACCAATAACGCCAACTTTCATTTTAATATCCTCCTAAAAATTATTTTTAAGCAAACATGAGAAATTCATATACGTTTCGTTTGACATGCTTACTTTGGTATATCAAACATTTAGGATGGTTGATTTCGATTTCAAAATAACCACCCTAAACGTCAATATCAAGATTGTTGATTTATTTATTCTGGAAAGGAACAACCTTTAATTTCTTTTCCTTATCTTTCTCAAGGAAGTTGCCCATTCCTGCCTTCTGATCCTCTGTCTCGAAGCAATCGCCGAATAATTTCTCTTCTACAACGATTGCCTGATCCATATCAACCTGTAATCCATCATTGATTGCTTTCTTACAGTTACGAACTGCGATCGGAGCATTTGCTGCGATGATAGAAGCCATCTTCTTAGCTGCTGGTAATAACTCCTCTAATGGATATACAGCATTTACAAGACCGATTCTGTATGCTTCATCAGCTTTGATATTTCTTGCTGTGTAGATCAGCTGCTTTGCCATTCCTGCACCTACAAGACGGGCAAGTCTCTGGGTTCCGCCAAATCCAGGTGTGATTCCAAGGCCAACTTCAGGCTGACCAAATACTGCGTTCTCAGAACAGATTCTGATATCACAGCTCATGGAGATCTCACATCCACCACCAAGTGCAAATCCATTTACGGCTGCGATTACAGGGATTGGGAATGTCTCGATCATGCGGAATACGTCATTACCCTTTTTACCGAAAGCTTCGCCTTCAGCCTTTGTAAGTGTTGACATCTCTCCGATATCTGCACCTGCTACAAATGATTTCTCTCCTGCACCGGTAAGTACAAGACATCTTGTTGTATTCAAGTCAACAGCTTTGAATGTTGCATCCAGTTCTTCAAGAACTGTGCTGTTTAATGCGTTTAATGCCTTTGGACGATTAATAGTGATAACACCAACAAATCCGTCCTGTTCATATGTTACGAATTCCATCGTTTATCTCCTTATATAGAAATGTAATATGGTTTTTCAGCCGACCGGATTAGTCTTCGATCTTAACAACTGTTGAGCAGCCCATACCACCGCCGATACAAAGTGTAGCAAGACCTGTCTTAGCACCCTTTGCCTGCATCTCATGAAGAAGTGTAACAAGGATACGGCATCCTGAAGCTCCTACCGGATGTCCAAGTGCGATTGCACCACCATTTGGGTTAACCTGCTTGTCAACATCAAATCCAAGATCCTTAGCTACTGCAACTGACTGAGCTGCAAATGCTTCGTTTGCTTCGATGATATCGAAATCTTCAATCTTAAGACCTGTCTTAGCCATTACTTTCTTTGTTGAAGCAACTGGTCCGATACCCATGATAGATGGATCAACACCACCAAGAGCACCTGCTACCCATGTAGCCATTGGCTTAACACCAAGTTCTTTAGCCTTTTCCTCGCTCATAACAACGATAGCTGCTGCACCATCATTGATACCTGAAGCATTACCTGCTGTTACGAAACCATTTGGATTGATAGTTCTGAGTCTTGAAAGTGTCTCAACTGTTGTACCAGGTCTTGGTCCCTCATCCTTCTTGAACTCAACCATCTCTTTTTTCTTCTTAACCATAACTGGAACGATCTCTGCGTCAAATGCACCTGACTCCTGAGCTGCTACAGCCTTCTGCTGGCTCTTTGCTGCAAACTCATCAAGTTCTTCACGAGTAAGTCCCCACTGCTCACAGATGTTATCAGCAGTCTTGATCATATGGTAATCATTGAATGCATCCCAAAGAGCATCATGTACCATTGTATCTACAAGTTTACCATCATTCATTCTGTATCCGAAACGTCCCTGCATTACAGCATATGGAGCCATTGACATGTTTTCCATACCACCTGCTACAACGATATCAGCATCTCCTGCTTCGATCATCTGAGCAGCCATATTTACACAGTTCAGACCTGAACCACAAACAACATTAACTGTAACAGCAGTTGTCTCAATTGGAAGACCAGCTTTGATAGATGCCTGACGTGCAACATTCTGTCCAAGACCTGCCTGGATTACACAACCCATATATACATGATCTACCTGATCTGCAGGAACTCCTGCTCTGTTTAAAGCTTCCTTGATAACGATTGAACCAAGTACCGGAGCTGGTGTTGTGCTTAATGATCCGCCCATAGTACCGATAGCTGTACGGCATGCGCCTGCTAATACAATTTTCTTTGCCATAATAATGAAATCCTCCGTAATTTTTTATAATGTAAGTGTTATATCATGGTACATTTATGCTGTAAACGGCACAATAATGACCATTATTGACATAACAGCACACTTTCTGGCTACATTCTAGCACAAAAGAAAGTACCACGCAACCAAAAATGAAATGCACGCATTAGAAATCATTATTTTTTCATTTCTGGTTATTTTCTTAATTTTATATAAAATATCAGTGTTTTTTCTTTCCTGTTTTCTGTTTTTGATATTTTTTATCATTTTGTCCTGCAGGTTTCCCGGTTCTGCTGTTTCTGTTATCCTGCCCGGATTTATAACTTCCTGAATTTTTACCGGATTTATCCTGTTTTCTATGATTACTGTTCTTGTTATTCTGATTCCGTGTTGCCTGTCCTGACGGATTCTTTTTATGGACATCTTTATATCCCGAAGTATTCCTATCCATCTTTCTCGGAGTGATCAGACAATGTTTTTCGAATCCGATCAGATCTTTCCGTCCTGCCTTTATCAGGGCTTCCTTTACCAGATCATAATTTTCCGGTCTTCTGTACTGGATCAGTGCACGCTGCATTGCTTTCTCATGTGGGTCTCTCGCAACATATACCGGTTCCATCGTACGCGGATCTACTCCTGTGTAATACATACAGGTCGAGATCGTTGATGGTGTCGGATAAAAGTCCTGTACCTGCTCCGGCATATATCCGATATCACGGATATATTCTGCCAACGCTACTGCATCTTTTAACGTAGAGCCCGGATGTGAGGACATAAGATAAGGTACTGCATATTGTTTCAATCCATACTGCTCGTTGATCTTCTCATATTTTTTTATAAATGTCTCATATACCTGATTCGACGGCTTACCCATGTACTTTAAGACATTATCTGAAATATGCTCCGGTGCAACCCTTAATTGTCCGCTGATATGGTACCGGCAAAGCTCCCGTAAGAAGGTATCATCGTGATCCGCAAGCAGATAGTCAAATCGAATACCGGATCTTACAAATACCTTCTTCACCCCGGGTATCCGTCTTAATTTACGAAGCAGCTCAACATAATCTTTATGACTGGCATTCAGGTTCTGACATGGTTTTGGAAACAGACACTGTTTATTCTGGCATACGCCGTATTTCATCTGTTTTTCACATGCCGGATGTCTGAAATTCGCCGTAGGTCCTCCAACATCATGGATATATCCTTTAAACTCCGGATCTTTCGTCATGCGCTTTGCTTCTTCAATGATCGACTCATGACTTCTGGTCTGAACGATCCTTCCCTGATGAAAAGTTAGTGCACAGAAGCTGCATCCGCCAAAGCATCCACGGTTGCTTGCCAGACTGAACTTCACCTCTGCTATAGCCGGGATTCCCCCATCCTTTTCATACATCGGATGATAGGTGTTCATGTAATCATACCCATATACGTCATCCATCTCCATCTGTGTGAGCGGATATGCCGCAGGATTCTGAACAACATATCCCCGGTTGCCATATCCTTCCACCAGCACTTTTCCGGAATATGGATCTGTATTGATATACTGTGTATAAAAGCTTTCTGCATATTTTAAACGGTCTTCCTGAAGTGCTGCATAATCAGGCAGGATCACCGGAGCTTCTACACCGGACAGATCTTTTGTCTTGTAGACTGTTCCTCTGATAAATGTAATATCCCTGACATCTATTCCGCTGTCTAACGCATCTGCAATCTCGACCATGCTATGTTCACCCATGCCATAGGAAATCAGATCTGCCTGTGAATCGATCAGAATTGAATGCTTTAATTTATTCGACCAGTAATCATAGTGTGCAAGTCTTCTGAGACTTGCTTCAATCCCACCAATAATGATCGGAACATCCTTATACGTTCTACGGATCAGATTGCAATATACTACTGTTGCATAATCCGGTCTCAGCCCCATCTTTCCACCGGGAGAATAGGAATCCATACTTCTATGTTTTTTTGAAACAGTATAATGATTGACCATAGAATCCATATTGCCACCGGAAACCAGAAAACCAAGTCTTGGTCTGCCGAATACATCTATGCTCTTATCATCTTTCCAATCCGGCTGTGAAATCATACAGATCTTATATCCATGTGCTTCCAAAACTCTGCTGATAATTGCCGGACCAAAAGAAGGATGGTCCACATAAGCGTCTCCGGTAATAAACACGAAGTCCGGCTGTTCCCATCCTCTTTCTATCATATCTTTTTTATTCACCGGCAGAAAATTATGTGTATTTGTCATTTTCTTTTCTCTGCTTTCTATGCATCTTCTTTTCTTGCTGCAATATCAACCGACATACCGGCACCAAGTGCAACTGCTTCTAACGCTTTATCCGAAACATACGTATCAATTCCCGTTTTTTCCTTGATCAGCTTATCCATTCCATACATCAGGCTGCCACCACCGGTCAGAACAATCCCATTTACCGATATATCCGCAACCAGCTCCGGCGGAGCCGTCTCAAGTACACCATGAATCGCCGTCAAAATATGAGAAGTTGTATCTGCAAATGCTTCTATTGTCTCATTTGCCGTGATCGTGATCGCCTTTGGAAGTCCCTTGATCAGATCTCTTCCCTTTACAACATAGGTGATGTCCTCCGGTCTCTCATAGACCGATCCTACCGCTATCTTTGCTTTCTCCGCAGTTTGTTCTCCGATCAGAAGATTATACTTTCTTCTGATATATCGGATCATCGATGCATTATAATCATCCCCCGCTGCTTTAATCGAACGGCTCTCTACAGCTCCTCCAAGTGATATAACTGCAATATCTGTTGTTCCTCCTCCGATATCAATGACCATATTTCCTTTGGCTTCCTCTATATCAACTGCTGCACCGATTGCAGCCGCAAGGGGTTCTTCCATAACATAAACACTCTTAGCTCCTGTTCTGTAAACAGCCTCTTCTACAGCTCTCCGCTCCACTTCTGTGACTCCGCTGGGAACACAGACACATATTTTCGGTCTGCCAACCCCGGTTCGTTTCTCCATAGCACTGCGGATAAATGCCTTTAACATTCGCTCTGTAACAATATAATCTGAAACTACTCCTTTTACGAGCGGTCTTACAACTTCGATTGATTCCGGTGTCTTTCCGATCATCTTTTTTGCTTTATTTCCAATCGCAATAATGCGTTTCGAACTTTTCTCATATGCAACAACAGACGGTTGGTTGATGACAACCCCACGACCTTTTACATATACCAATACATTCGATGTCCCCAAATCTATTCCTATATCCATACTATCTTATATCTCCTTTAAGTTTGACAACCATAAGAAACAACTTTCTACTCGTTTCTTACGTTATCGTACCGATTGTAAAAATCTCACACAAATACAGACTTTGATAACCGATCTGCGTAAAAAAAGTGCCAAGTTTACAATAATAAATATTATAAACATTGGCACCATTTTTTTCAACCAAAATATAAACTGGAAAATGTTATCCTACGATATTCACTTTTCATTACTTTATATCTGTCTTCATAACTTTCTTTGCTTCAGGATTTCTTGCATCTGCTCGTTCCATCGCTTCGTCTACAGCAGTTAACAACCTGTCAATATTACCAGTCTCCATCGCAAGAAGTAAATTCTTGATATTACCCTCAATACCATCTTCATATTTATACCCTTTTTCAATGATATATTCTTTGGCAATTACAATCATATTCTCTTCTTTAATCTGATCAAAATAAACACGATTGTTAAAGCTTCTTGCCTGTGTCATATTATCTGCAAGCATCTTGCTAAGTGCAACCTTTTCACCGGTAAGAATAATCTTTACATCATTCTTCTCCGAAGAACAAAGATCAACCATTTCTTTGAAACGCTCAGGCGTTATAAGTCCTGCACTCTCAACGATCAGGCATCCGCCTTTCAATTTTGTAACCGCACCGGCAAGCTTACCGCTATTGATTACTTTTGCTCTAACCTTTGCCTTTGCAGGTGATGTACAGAAACCAAGATCATAATAACACTCAGCAAAATCTTCTCCAACCTTTGATGAACCAAATCCATGCAGACCGAGAATAACGAGATTCTTTGAACGCTTCGGATCCACTTTCATCGTCTGAAGAACATTCACAATCTGTGCGCCTGCAGGATTTACACAAAGATACTTATACAGATACTTTGCTTCCGCTGGCAGGGCTTTCTTCATTTCCTGATTAACTTCACTCTGTTCAGCTTCTACAGCGGCTTCATCCGTTGCTTCTAAGGATACATCTATCTTGGATGCTTCTTCTACCTTTCCTGCTTTTAAAAGTTCAACCTGTTTTCTTGCTTCTTCTTCCTTCTTAACAGCTTTTTCAAGAACCTTTGCAGCAGCAGCAGCTCTGCCACTTACTTCTTCCAATTGCTTCTTTGTACTGATTTCTTCTTTCAGAAGAGAATCAAGATCATGCTTCTTTTTATCTTCTGCTTTCTTAACTGCCTCTTCATTTGCAGCTTTTCTGGCAACGACACGTTCTTCCTGTTCAGTCTTCAAACCGGCAATCTTTTGTTTTAATTCTTCTTCTTTCTTCTTGGCATCATCAAGCAGCTTCTGTGCTGTTTTCTCTGCTTCCTTCTGGGCATCAACAGCTTCCTTCTCTGCAGTCATTGCAGCAGACTGAACTTTTTCAAGCTCAGCAGCTTCACCTGTTGCATATTTTTCTTCCTCATCTGCAAGGAACTTCTCACGTGCATCATCTCTGGATTTCTTATCCTTCTCCAGTTTCTCTTTTCCATCTGTAGCAGCCTTTTCTGCATTCTGGATCTCTACTTCTTCTTCAATCTTAGCTTTCTCCAGAATCTCCTCTGCTTCTTCCTCTGCATTTTCTGCCTTGGAAAGGAGATCTTCTGCCTCTACTACGGATTTCTTTGCTGCATCAAGCGCCTGCTGTGCTTCTGCCTTTGCAGCCTTGAAAGATTCTACATCTTTCTTTGTTTCAGCAATATCAGCATTTGTTGTCTTCTTTTCCTCATTGATCGCGTCAATTTCGGACTGGAACTTCTTCTTATCAGCTTCACCCTTTGAAATTCTGGTTTCTGCTGCTGCTTTTGCTGTTCTGGCTTCTTCCAGTTTCTTCAATGCTTCAGCCTCTTTTGCTTCCGCATCCTTTAATGCTTTCTTTGCAGTATCAATCGCCTTGGTTGCTGAATCATTATTGTTCATTGCAGTCTTTAACTTGCCTTCACTCTCAGCAAGCTTGCTTTCAAGTCCGGCTAATGCCTTTAATGACTCAGATTCCAAATCTGTTGTATTCTTAAGATTAAGTGATGCTTCTTCTTCAGCTTTCTTTGAATCTGTAAAGATAACACCGGCACGCTCTTTGTTCTGCTCTGCTTCATTGATCAGCTTCTTAGCCTTGCCATCCTGTGCCTCTTTCTTCTTCTTAGCAGCTTCAATAGCCTTCTTCTTATCTTCTTCTAATTTTGCAGAAGCTGTTTCTGCATCCTTGCATGCCTTTGTATATTCTGCTTCATGCTTTTCAATATTAGCTTTCTTGGCATCTGCAAGCTTCTTGATTGCTTCATCAGCAGCAGCCTGTGCATCATTGATGATCTTTGTCTTAATGGTCTCCGGATCACTTTCCTTTAATACCTTGTCAGAATCATCCTTCGCTTTCTTGTTTGTATCTTCTATCTCTTTATTGATAGCTTTTACTTTTGTCTCAAGCTCTGCATCTTCCTTAGCTAAAAGTTTCTCATCAGCTTTCTTCTTTGCATCGAATTCTGCCTTCATCTTATCTTCGTAAGCAGCTTTCTTCTTTGCACATTCTTCAAGTTGTGATTTCAGTTCTTTTTCTTCTTTTTCAGAATCTGCAATCGTCTTCTTTGCTGTTTCAACGACATTCTTTGCATCCTGAGCCTTACGTTCAGCAAGTTCAATTGCCTGCTTCTTCTTTGTTTCAGCTTCAACCTTTGCCTTTTCTGCCGCAGCCTTCTTACGAGCTTCTTCTGCTTTCTTTCTGGCTTCCTCTTCAGCCGCCTTACGTTTAGCTTCTTCCTCAGCCTTCTTCTTAGCTTCTTCCTCAGCTTTCTTCTTAGCCTCTTCCTCAGCCTTTTTCTTAGCTTCTTCTTCAGCCTTTATACGTGCAGCTTCTTCCTCACTCGTTTCATCGATATTGGAAAGATTCTCAATACCGGCTCCAAGGAAGTCTTCATCTTCATCGTCATCATCTATATCATACATAGATGAAACATCTGCACCATCTTTATTTCTATCAGGTAAAATACTGAAAAGATCACCATTTTTGTCATTTCCTTTTTGAGTCTTAACCTCTTTTACCTTAACATTCTTACCTGGTGTCCATTCTGCATCATCTGAAACAACGGATGACATATCATCTTCATCGAATCTCTCTGCATCATCAGATAATGTTGTCTTATCTTTACCTTTTACCTTATTCGGCTCAAGGGAAGCATTCATATTCAAGGTAGAACCAAGGCCGTTTCCTGATGCACCCGGTTTTCCTGAAAGTCCTTCTCCTGAAGGTGCGCTTCCAAGACCGCCGCCAAGGCCACCAAGTCCGCTAGGTCCTTCTCCAAGGCCACCACCAAGACTGCCGAGACCACCAGGTCCTTCTCCAAGACCACCACCGAGTCCCTCATCGGCAATACCACCAAGGTTAAGACTGATCTTTGGCATTTCCTGCTTCTCGTTCTTTTCCTCTGTTTTAGCTTCACCCTCTGCCTCTTTATTTGTATCTGGCTTTTCAGCTTCAGCTTCTTTGTTCTCTGTCTCTTCAGGTTTATCCTCATGGACAATACCTAATGCTTCTTCTCTCTTACGACGTTTCTTCTCTTCAATACGTGCAAGTTCTTCAGCAGACAAAGTCTTATATTGGCTCTTGCTTCCGCTATCTGAAGTTTTCTTTTTATTGCTGCTCATATTCTTCAAAGCCTGTTCTTCTTCGAGCCTTTTCTGCTTTGCAGCTTCAGCAGCTCTCTCTTTTTCAAGCTGTGCCTTTATCGCAGCAATCATAGCTTCTGTTTGATCTATAGCCAATTTGTACGCCTCCTTCCACATTATCAAATAAAAAACTAATATTTATATTAATCTAATTATTTGTCATTTTTTCTTAAGCTTATATTTTTTTTCATCAGAATGTTTTGATTCAGATTTCTTTACAGCTTCGGACTCTGAAGCACTATCATTTCCCTTTATGTTTTCCGATTCATCGGTTTCATCCTCGCTTGAAGGATTTAACACAAAGCTGTCCTGATGCATATTGAAATAATCAGTGTTTGATGCATATTTAGTTCCAAGCTCGATTCCGAGTCTTGCAAGCAATTCATCTGTCTCACTGATCAAAGCTTCCTCTTTTTTCAGATTTTCAGCCATCTTCTGATCGTATTCTTCCTGTATGTCTTCATGCTTTACATGTTCTACAACAGGTGGTTTATCACTGTTATAATCAGGGAAAAGACTTGATCTGAATGTAGGAAAATCTATTTTTCTGCCATTTACATTTGCAGAATTCTCAACCACCGGTTCTAAGATTTCTGATTCTGAATCTTTTATTTCAAAAACCTCTGTTTCAGGATTTTTTGATGCAGGATCATTTATTTCAAAATCGTCGGTTTCAAAAATCTTTGCTTCGGAAATCTCCGTTTCAGAAGCATCATTTATTAAATCTATATCATAATCCTGTTCTGATATTACTTCTGAAGCTGATTCATCGAGTTCATCAGGTACCGACTCATCAAACGCTTCTGTTGTGACGTCGACAGTTTCTTCCGGTATATAAGCATCTGTTTCCGACTGTTCAGATTCTGTCGTCTCCGGCTCCGCCTGTTCCGGTTCTTCTGCTTCGATATCAACATTAACTTCCGCTTCGTCAATGATTTCAGCTTCCACATCTTCTTCCTGCTCGATTTCTTCTGTCTCAGACTGAATGATATCTTCATCACTTTCATCTAGCATCAGATCTTCCGGCACTTCCGAGATCTCTACAATATCGTCATCCTCATATGCCTGTTCAAATGAATCATCTTCCCAATCATCTGTATCAAATTTATATTCATCCAGTGACTGGATCGCAACATCAATATCAAATTTATGATCTTTCTTTCCTTCAGATTCAGAAACATCTCCCGAAAGCTCTTCATTTTCACTTATCTGAGGTTCTTCCATGAGAACCGTCTCGTCTTCTTCTGCTAGCTGTTCAGCAATCTCTGCTACCTCTGCATCCTCATGTGGCTCCGCAGGTTCTGCATACTCAGCTTCTTCAGCAACAATCTCCGACTCTGTATTTTCTTCAGACTCAGGTTCTGTATTTTCTTTTTCAATAACTGTTTCAGTATCCGATTCTGCAGCCTCTTTCTCAACAATTTCTTCAGTCTCAGGTTCCGCAGTCTCTTCCTCAACA
>ULMK01034564.1_pt1 | contig 12248 bp, 8 predicted proteins | sample 1951621 | NCBI WGS metagenome assembly ULMK01 (sample SAMEA4835547, study PRJEB28245) | human gut metagenome | biome: gut microbiome; material: fecal sample | place: Denmark | collected 2008
CAGACGAAGTGAAAAAAGCAAATGTGGAGGGCGCAATAGACGCTGCCACAGTCGATGATACGCTTTATGCATATCCCATGACTGCAGACAATGGGTATTTTTTGTATTATAACAAAAAGTACCTGAGTGATTCGGATGTCAAAACCCTTGACGGCATTTTAAAAGTAGCAGAAAAAAATCATAAGAAGTTTATGATGGACTGGTCTTCCGGCTGGTATCTGTATTCGTTTTTCGGAAATACAGGACTGGATTTCGGTATCAATGATGACAATGTGACAAACCACTGTGAATGGAATTCCACCGAAGGGGATATCAAAGGCGTGGATATTGCGCAGGCGATGCTTGATATCAGTTCCAGCAGTGGATTTGAAAATGCGGTGAATGAAGATTTTATTAAAGGTGCAAAAAAAGGCAGTGTAATTGCAGGGGTAAGCGGTGTATGGAGTGAGACCGAACTGAAAAAGATCTGGGGAGATGATATTGGCGCAGCCAAGCTTCCGACCTATACCGTGGCAGGAAAACAGGTACAGATGGCTTCCTTTACCGGCTATAAGCTGATGGGAGTCAGTGCTTATTCGGCAAATCCACAGTGGGCAGCAAAACTGGCAGACTGGTTGACCAATGAGCAGAACCAGACTGTCCGGTTTGAGATGAACGGACAGGGACCTTCCAATACAAAGGCAGCGGATTCGGATGCGGTTAAGGCTTCTCCATCCATTCAGGCAGTGATTGCACAGTCGGAATTCGGAAAACTGCAGCGTGTCGGAAACAGTTACTGGGATGCAAGCATGGAATTCGGGAATACGATGGCAGCAGGAAATCCAAACCACATAAAGTTACAGAAACTGATGGATAATCTGGTCGATGGTATTACAAAATCAGTAGCAGGCTAAGAGGTGGGAGCATATGAATCAGAAAAAGAAATTAAGTACCAAACTTATCATTTTAATTCCGGTATTTATACTTGGAATATTCAGTATCATCTCGAATGTGATGTCTGTTTCCAATATCAGGAACGTTAACCGGAGTGCCGTACAGATTTCGGAAGTATCTTTAAAGAATGTTTCGGGTCTGGCAGAAATCCAGAAACAGACGCAGGACATCCATAATCTGGGACTGTCCCATATCATAGCGGTGGATCTGGATTCCATGATCAAGCTGGTGGAAAAAATCCGCAGTCAGGAAGATGCATTGGAGAAAGATCTGGAAAGTTACAAGACATACGTGACACCGGATACCAAAAAAGAATACAATGACATCCAAAAAAATTACGAAGAATTAAAGTATGAATGTGCCAATGTTATGGCATTTTCCGCAGCAGGGAAAAATGAAGATGCCTATGAACTTGCGAATGGAAAAATCAGCAAGTGTGCAGATGCCATTGAGTCGGATATCGAAAGTATCAAGAAAATTGTAAATCAGGATGCAGATGCACAGAGACAGAAACTGACATCTGCATACCATAGTTCAATCGGAACAAGCGTAGTGACGATTCTGATTAGTATTGCAGCACTTTTTTCAGCAATGGTGGCAGTGCTTCGGTGGGTAATCTATCCGCTTACAAATACGAACAGGGAAATAAATGAGATTATTTCTGGAATTGATAACCGGCAGGGTGACCTGACCCGCAGGGTTACCATTACCAACAACAAAGAAGTGGCATCTGTCGGTGGAGGCATCAATGCTTTTATGGCAAAGCTGCAGGAAATTTTCCGGATGATCAGCAGCAATTCCAGGGATCTTGAGGGTGTTGTAAATGAAGTGCGTGAGAGTGTGCAGACTTCCAACGGAAGTGTATCCGATCTGTCCGCACTGACGGAAGAACTTTCTGCAACGATGCAGGATATTTCCGACAATGCTTCACGGATTAATGAAAATACCGAATCGGTTGCCGGTGAAGTCAAGTCAATTGCAGAGAAAACGATTGAAATCAATCAGTATACAAAAGAAATGAAAGAGCATGCAGAGGCAATGGAACATGCTGCACGTGAAAATATGGATACAACGGGTGCGAAAGTAAATGACATTGTTTCCGTGCTGAGTCAGGCAATTGAGGACAGCAACAGTGTCAATCAGGTAGACAATCTGACAAACGACATCTTAAATATTGCAAGCCAGACAAACCTGCTTGCATTAAACGCATCCATTGAGGCTGCCCGTGCCGGGGATGCAGGAAAAGGATTTGCAGTGGTTGCTTCCGAAATCAGTCAGCTGGCAGCCGCCAGTCAGGAAGCGGCTAACAATATCCAGAGCATCAATGCCATTGTTATAACTGCAGTACATAATCTTGCAGACAATGCAAACGGACTGGTAGAGTACATGAATGAAAAAATCCTGCCGGAATTCCAGAAGTTTGTGGAATCCGGTGGGGCATATCATGACAAGGCAACATTTATCGAAAGTGTCATGGCAGATTTTGAGGCAAAGACGGATTCTTTACAGAATTCCATGGATGAGATTGCAAATTCCGTAAATACGATTTCCCATGCGATCGAGGAAGGCGTCAGTGGAGTCGTTTCGGCAGCGGACAGCACACAGGTTCTTGTATCCGATATGGATAAAATTTCCAAGAAGATGGATGAGAACTTTGCGATTGCAGAGGGATTGAAGAAAGAAACTTCCGTGTTTACAAAGCTTTAAGCATGTGGAAGAAAAAAACTATGCAAATTTCGGAAAAACTATTGACAAATCAGGATATTTTGTTAAAATAATCGATAGTGCAATTAAGATTACCTTACAGTTGATGCACAATATCGCAACTGGAGGGAGGTTAGGAAAGAATGTCTAGTGTAATCGTAAAAGAGAATGAGACTTTAGATAGCGCTCTTCGTAGATTCAAGAGAAACTGTGCGAAGGCTGGTATCCAGCAGGAGATTCGTAAGAGAGAGCATTACGAGAAGCCAAGCGTAAAGCGTAAGAAGAAATCTGAAGCTGCTAGAAAAAGAAAATACAACTAATGTATTTAACCCCGCGGGATAACTCGCGGGGTGCTTTTTTGTAAAAATGATCAGGATGAGGTGAACCATGAATCAAAATCTGAAAAAAATGATAAGCTATTACAAACCCTACCGGGCAGTTTTTGCGGCAGACATGTTATTTGCGACACTTTCTGCGGCAGTGGCACTGACCATTCCACTGGTTGTGCGGTATGTGACATCGACTCTGATTTATCAGCAGCCCCAGATGATGTTGCGGAAACTTTTTTTGATTGGCATCGGATTGTTTGTGCTTCTGGCATTGGACTGTTACAGCCGGTTTTTTATCGGAAATTATGGACATGTGATGGGGGCAAAAATGGAATATGACATGCGGGCCGAATTGTTTGGGCATCTGCAGAAGCTGTCTTTTTCTTTTTATGATGATGCAAAAGTCGGACAGCTGATGAGCCGTGTGACGGCAGATTTATTTGATATTACAGAACTGCTGCACCATGGCCCGGAGAATATTATCCTGTCGGTATTAAAGATAGTGGGAGCGTTTGTGATCCTGCTCAACATTAATGGATGGCTTGCGCTTGCCGCGTTTGCGGTGCTTCCGGTTATGTTTGTATTTGCATTTGCGTTAAATAAGCGGATGCGCCGGGCCTTTCAGCAGAACCGCATTAAAATTGCCGAGATTAATGAACAGATCGAGGATAATCTGTCAGGTATCCGTGTGGTGAAATCGTTTGCCAATGAGGCGATTGAAAACGAAAAATTTCGTCATGGAAATGACGGATTTCTTGCGGCAAAGAAGAACAGTTATCATTACATGGGCAGTTTTCAGGCCGGGGTTGGCGTTTTTACAACACTGATTCAGGTAAATGTCATCCTTGCCGGAGGGGTTCTCATTGCAAAGGGAATGGTCACGGTCAATGATCTGGTTACGTTTTTGCTGTATATTGGGGTATTTACGGATCCAATCCGGACACTGGTGGACTTTACCGAGCAGTTTCAGAATGGCTATACGGGATTTGAACGGTTTCAGGAAATTATGAATATTGAACCGGAAATCCAGGATGCAAACGATGCTGTAGCACTGACCGATGTGAAAGGAACCATTGATTTTGAAAATGTTTCTTTTCAGTACAAAGACAATCAGGAGAAGGTGCTTAACCGGATCAATCTGCATGTGCCTGCAGGGGCATATATGGCACTGGTGGGATCATCCGGTGCCGGAAAGACAACGCTTTGTTCCCTGATTCCGAGATTCTATGATGTGACCGGAGGATGTATCCGCGTGGATGGGAAAGATGTCCGTAAGGTGACGTTAAAGAGCCTGCGTGACCATATCGGAATGGTGCAGCAGGATGTATACCTGTTTGCGGGAACGATTTTTGAAAATATACGGTATGGAAAGCCGGATGCGACAAGGGAAGAAGTGATTGCGGCTGCAAAAAATGCCAATGCCCACGAATTTATCATGGCATTTCCCGATGGATATGATACAGATATCGGACAGCGTGGAATCAAGCTCTCCGGAGGGCAGAAGCAGCGGCTTTCCATAGCCCGTGTTTTTTTGAAAAATCCACCGGTTCTGATTTTTGATGAGGCAACTTCCGCGCTGGATAACGAGAGCGAGAGGGTCGTACAGGAATCATTGGAGAAACTGGCAAAGAACCGTACGACATTTGTGATCGCCCATCGTCTGACAACGATCCAGAATGCACAAAAAATTCTGGTTCTGACAGAAGATGGGATTGCGGAATCCGGTTCCCATGAAGAACTGCTGGCACGGGGCGGTGTGTATGAAAAACTTTATCATATGCATTATTAGACTGGCTGTGTCACAACTTGCATTATTATAAAAAAACGAGTAAAATAAAATAGATTTTGAAAAAACAAAAAGGAGTGGATTATCATGACCAAAATAGATATTATCTCCGGATTCTTAGGAGCCGGAAAAACAACTTTTATCAAAAAGATGATTGATGAGGCATTTACCGGGGAAAAGATTGTCCTTATCGAGAATGAATTTGGCGAGGTCGGCATTGACGGTGGTTTTTTAAAGGATGCTGGAATCCAGATTACAGAGATGAATTCCGGATGCATCTGCTGTTCTTTAGTTGGTGATTTCGGAAAGAACTTAAATGAAGTCATCACCAAGTATCATCCGGATCGTATTTTGATTGAGCCATCCGGAGTCGGTAAGCTTTCCGATGTTATGAAGTCCGTGATTGATATTGAAAAAGAGCAGGATGTAAAATTAAACGCACTGGTAACGGTTGTAAACGCGCTTAAGGCGAGCAAGCAGATGAAGGCGTTCGGTGAGTTTTTCAACAACCAGATCGAGTATGCGACAACTGTCATTTTAAGCCGCAGCCAGAATGCAACACCGGAACAGCTGGAGTTTTGTGTCAATAAAATTCAGGAATTGAATCCAAAGGCTGCCATTATTACAACAGACTGGGCAAAATTATCCGGAGAACAGATCCTTAAGGTAATGGAAGGACAGGATAACCTGGAGATGAAGGCTCTTGCCGAGGCACATCATGCAAAGGAAGAGGCAGAACATGAGCATGAGCACCATCATCATGACCATGAAGACCATGAGCATCATCATGACCATGACCACGAAGACCATGACCATGAGCATGATGAAAACTGTACCTGTGGCTGCCATGATCATGAGGAGCATGAGCATCACCATGAGCATGATGAAAACTGTACCTGTGGCTGCCATGAGCATGAGCACCATCACCATCATCATGCAGATGATGTATTTACCAGCTGGGGCAAGGAGACACCGCACAAATTCGAGCGTGCAAAACTTGAGGAAGTACTTAAGAAGTTTGTCGATTCTGACAATATCCTCCGCTCCAAAGGTATGGTGGAGAGTACCGATGGCACCTGGCTGTACTTTGATATGGTTCCGGGCGAGTATGAGATCCGTGAGGGTGAGCCGGATTACACCGGACGTATCGTGGTAATCGGAACGGAGATTCATGAGGATGAATTACTGAAGACATTTGGTCTTTAAAATGCTGTAAACCCCAATAAAAATGTAAGGAGAGCAATTATGGCACAGGATATTCCGGTATATTTATTTACAGGATTTATGGACAGCGGAAAAACAACTCTCGTAGAAGAAACGCTGTTTGAGAATAACTTCGGTGATGGTTCGAAAGGAATTATCATCATGTGCGAAGATGGCGAGAAAGAATATGACGAAGCAAAACTGGCAACCATCAACTTCAAGCTGGTAACGGTCGAAGAGGAAGAGGATTTTACGCCTGCAAAACTGCAGGAAATCCAGGACACCTATCAGCCGGAACAAATTTTTATCGAGTACAACGGCACCTGGGGGATGGACAAGCTGCTTGAGGCAAAAATGCCGGAGGGCTGGGTGATTGTACAGTCACTGGCAACCGTAGATTCCACGACGTATGATCTGTATATGAATAATATGCGTGCAATGATGCAGGAACAGGTTTTTTCCAGTGATGTGGTTATTTTTAACCGTACAGATGATGATACCGATCGCGGACATCTGCGCCGTACCATTAAGAACATCAACCGGAAAGCACAGATTGTCTATGAGCGCAAGGACGGAACGATTGATGAGCGTCCGGAAGAATTGCCGTTTGATATCAATCAGGATGTGATTGAGCTGACCGATGCGGATTATGCTATCTGGTACATGGATGCCATGGAAAATTACAAGAAATACGATCGCAAGAAAGTAAAATTCCTGGCTCTGGTATATAATCCGGATAAACTTAAGAAAGGCGTGTTTGTTCCGGGACGGTTTGCGATGACCTGCTGCATTGAGGATGTGACATTTATCGGTTTCAAATGTAAATATGACAGGGAAGAGGAACTTCCGCACAAGTCATGGATTACAATTACGGCAGAGATTCGTGTCGAATTTGCACGGGAATATAAGGGAAAAGGACCGGTTCTTTATCCGATTTCCATCGAAAAAGCCCAGAAACCGGAAGATGAGCTTGTATATTTTTCGTAAAAAAGTCGTTGCGAAAAGTGAAGAAGTCATATACAATAAAGAGGTGTGCTATACACCTCTTTTTGTATTCAGCAGAAAAAGAGAACAGGGATTAGATTAAATTTATTACATACAGGAGGCAGTTTATGTACCCGATTGTTCGAAAAGAAACATTGGCAGATAACATTATCCTGATGGACATCAAGGCACCGCGTGTGGCCAATGAGTGTCTGCCGGGACAGTTTATCATTGCAAAGACAGATGAAGTAGGAGAGCGTATTCCGCTTACGATCTGTGACTATGACAGAGAGAAGGAGACTGTCACCATCGTGGTACAGACGATTGGCGCAGGAACCGAGCGTATGATGGCCTTAAATGAGGGCGATGCTCTCGAAGATTTCGTTGGACCTTTGGGATGTCCGTCCGAACTCTGTGAGGAGGAGAACCTTGAGGAGACCAGGAAAAAGAAAATTGTATTTATCGCAGGAGGTCTGGGAACCGCACCGGTATACCCACAGGTAAAATGGTTGCATGAGCACGGAATTGATGCAGACGTGATCATGGGTTCCCGTACCAAGGATCTGCTTTTTTATATGGATGAGATGAAGGCAGTAGCCGGAAATGTATATGTATGTACGGATGACGGTACTTATGGATTTCACGGAAATGGCTGTCAGCAGTTACAGGCATTGATCGATGAGGGAAAACATTATGATGTATGTGTCGCAATCGGACCGATGATCATGATGAAATTCGTTACAATCCTTACCAAGAAGCTTGAGATTCCTACCGTTGTATCCATGAACCCGATCATGGTAGATGGAACCGGTATGTGTGGAGCATGCCGTCTGATGGTTGGCGGAGAAGTAAAATTCGCATGTGTTGACGGACCGGAGTTCGACGGACATCTCGTTGACTTTGATCAGGCAATGAAGCGTCAGCAGCAGTATAAGACAGAAGAAGGCAGAGCAAAGCTCGCATATGAAGAGGGCGCTACCCATCACGGTGGATGCGGCCATTGCGGAGGTGACAAGTAATGGAAGGATTAGTCAGAGTACCGGTTCGTGAGCAGGAACCAAAGGTTCGTGCTACGAATTTTGAGGAAGTATGTTATGGATACAACGAGGAAGAGGCAGTTGCAGAGGCTTCCCGTTGCTTAAATTGTAAAAACGCACAGTGTATGAAAGGATGTCCGGTTTCTATCAATATTCCGGCATTTATCGCACAGGTCAAGGAGCGCAATTTTGAGGAGGCTTATCATATTATCTCCGAGTCTTCCGCACTTCCGGCTGTCTGTGGACGTGTCTGCCCGCAGGAGAGCCAGTGTGAAGGTAAATGTATCCGCGGTTTCAAGGGTGATCCGGTTGCCATCGGTAAATTAGAGCGTTTCGTTGCAGACTGGGCACGCGAGCACGGTATCAAGCCAAAGAAAGCAGAGAAGTTAAACGGACACAAAGTAGCAGTGATCGGTTCCGGCCCTGCAGGTCTGACCTGTGCCGGAGATCTGGCAAAGCTTGGCTACGATGTGACCATTTTTGAAGCACTGCATCGTGCCGGTGGTGTGTTAAGTTACGGTATTCCGGAGTTCCGTCTTCCAAAGGACAAGGTTGTAGCAGCCGAGGTAGAAAACGTAAAAGCACTCGGTGTGGATATCGAGACCAACGTTGTCATCGGTAAATCCGTAAAGATCGATGAGCTGATGGAAAAGGAAGGCTTTGAGGCTGTATTTATCGGTTCCGGAGCAGGACTTCCACGTTTCATGGGAATCCCTGGCGAGCAGGCAAACGGAGTATTCTCTGCAAACGAATTCCTGACAAGAAACAACCTCATGAAAGCATTTGAGGAAGGATATGAAACCCCGATTTCCCATGGAAAGAAAGTTGTCGTTGTCGGTGGTGGTAATGTAGCCATGGATGCTGCAAGAACCGCACTCCGTCTCGGCGCAGAGGTACATATTGTATACCGTCGTGGTGAGGAAGAACTTCCGGCACGTAAGGAAGAAGTACATCACGCAAAAGAAGAGGGAATCATTTTTGATCTGTTGCAGAATCCGACGGAAATTCTTGTCGATGAGAATGGCTGGGTAAAGGGTGTGCGCATCATCAAGATGGAACTCGGTGAGCCGGATGCGTCCGGAAGAAGAAGTCCGGTGGAGATTCCTGGTTCTGAGTATGAGATGGATTGTGATACCGTGATCATGTCACTAGGTACCTCTCCAAACCCACTCATTTCTTCCACAACCAAGGGGCTTGAGACAAACCGCCGCAAGTGTATCGTTGCAACCGAAGATACCGGTGCAACAAGCAAAGACGGTGTTTATGCAGGTGGAGATGCCGTAACAGGTGCCGCTACCGTTATCCTTGCAATGGGAGCAGGTAAGGCAGCTGCAAAGGGTATTGATGAGTACCTTTCCGGAAAGAACAATTAGACAATAACGGATAGAACTGATAAAAGTGGAGCCGGCTGCCGCGTAATGTGGCAGCCGTTTTTGTATGAAGAAAAATGTCAGATACGAAGAAGCGTTTGACTTTTTCTTCTATGATGTATACAATAATCTGTAGTAAAAAAAGAGGAGAACCCTAGGATGAAGACATTAATAGATCTGATCACCGAGCAGGTGACAAATGCATTTACCGGTCAGGGATATGATGCAAAATACGGGAAAGTTACACTTTCCAATCGTCCGGACCTGTGTGAATACCAGTGTAACGGAGCAATGGCTGCAGCAAAGGAGTACAAGTGTGCACCATTCATGATTTCGGATAAGATTGCGCAGGCGCTGGCAGAAAACGAACTGTTTGAGAGCGTAGAGTCTGTAAAACCGGGATTTATCAATATGAAAGTAAGTCCTGCCTATCTGGCGAAATATGTCAGCGATATGAAAGCAGATGAGGGAAGATTTGGCTGTGACAAAGCGGCACATCCGAAGACCATTATTGTAGATTACGGCGGGGCCAATGTTGCCAAGCCATTGCATGTCGGACATCTGCGCTCTGCTGTCATTGGAGAGAGTATCAAGCGGATCGGCAAATTTATGGGACATCACATGATCGGTGATGTGCATCTGGGAGACTGGGGTCTGCAGATGGGACTGATCATTGTAGAATTAAAAGAGCGTAAGCCGGATCTGGTATACTATGATGAAAGCTATACCGGAGAATATCCGAAAGAGGCGCCGTTTACCATTTCCGAACTGGAGGATATCTATCCGACTGCCAGCAAAAAGAGTAAGGAAGACGAAGCGTTCCGTGAGGCTGCCATGGAGGCAACCAGCCAGCTGCAGGCCGGCAGACGGGGATACCGTGCACTTCTTGCACACATTCTGGATGTTTCCGTGACAGATTTAAAGAAGAACTATGATAATCTGAATGTCTCCTTTGAGCTCTGGAAGGGAGAGTCGGATGCACAGCCGTATATTCCGGATATGGTACAGATGATGAAGGACAAGGGCTTTGCCTACATGAGCGAAGGGGCTCTGGTTGTGGATGTCAAAGAGGATACGGATACAAAAGAGATTCCGCCATGTATCATCTTAAAGTCAGACGGAGCTTCGTTATACAGTACGACAGATCTTGCTACGATTGTGATGCGTATGCAGGATTACAACCCGGATGCCATTATTTACCTGACGGATCAGCGTCAGAGCATGCATTTCGTACAGGTATTCCGCTGTGCAAGAAAGACCGGACTCGTCGGACCGGATGTGGAACTGACCCATATCGGATTCGGTACCATGAACGGAAAAGACGGCAAACCGTTTAAGACAAGAGATGGCGGCGTTATGCGTCTGGAATATCTGCTTGATGAGATCAATGAGGAGATGCTCAAAAAGATTACAGAGAACCAGAAAGAAAAGGAAAACCTCGATATTTCCGAGGAAGAGGCAAAGCAGACTGCAAAAACGGTTGCTCTGGCAGCAGTCAAATACGGAGATCTGTCCAATCAGGCAAGCAAGGACTACTGTTTTGATATTGAGCGTTTTACTTCTTTTGAAGGGAATACAGGACCGTATATTTTATATACGATTGTGCGTATTAAATCCATTTTAAAGAAATACACTGCAAAAAATTCGCTGCCGGATGCACCGATTCTTGGGGCACATTCTGCAAGTGAGAAGAACCTGATGCTTGTATTGTCACGTTTCAATGCCATGATGGAAAATGCATATGAGGAGAAAGCACCGCACAAGATCTGTGCATATATTTATGAACTGGCCAATGCATTCAACGGATTTTATCATGAGACAAAGATTCTTTCCGAGGAAGATTTTAAGGTACAGGCTTCTTATATCGGTCTTTTGGTACTGACCAAAAATATTCTTGAGACCTGTATCGATGTGCTTGGTTTTTCCGCACCGGACCGTATGTAAATCGGATGTTCTAAAATCACATATAAAACATATAAATGAGTCATAGGGATTTGTCCTTATGGCTCATTTTTTATGGAAAGAAACATGGAGGAAGTGACAGAATGGAGATTACAGAATATCTTCCGGTAGATTTTCGAACGCAGATGGAAGCAGAAACGTTGTGCGGGGCAGAAGAAATCCGGCTTCGGGTCGGACAACCGCTGGAAATTTTATATGCGGATGAGAAAGAAAAAGAGATTGGGCTGCTCACGGAAGCACATATGCGGGAGGTACTGAATTATCTGAGTGGATATTCCGTGTATGCACTGGAAGAAGAACTGCGACAGGGGTATTTTACGCTGGAAGGCGGGCACAGGATCGGGGTTTCCGGGCGGGCAAGCTATGAGAAACACGGAACCTCAAGCTGTATGAAGCTGTTAAGCTGTATCAGCGGTTTAAATATCCGTCTGGCTCACGAAAAAAAGGGGTGTGCATCGGTACTGATTCCATGGCTGTATTGCGGAGAGAATGTATATCATACGTTTTTCTTTGCACCGCCGGGGGTCGGAAAAACAACCTATTTAAGGGATTGTATCCGGCTGCTTTCGAAAGGAAATCACCTGCGTGCCGGGAAAAAGGTCGGGGTAGTCGATGAACGGTCGGAAATTGCCGCGTGTTACCGGGGAATTCCGCAAAACGATCTGGGCCCCCGCACGGATGTGCTGGACAATTGTCCGAAGGAACATGGAATCCATATGCTGCTTCGTTCCATGTCCCCGCAGATCATTGCAGTGGACGAACTGGGACTTCCGGAGGACTTTGCTGCGGTGGCAGACTGTGCCCGGTGCGGGGTATCGATTCTTGGAACCATACATGCCGGCAGTGTCTTAGAGGTTTTGCACCGCCTGCAGATGGGCGGACTGGATCTGATCCGCTCACAGATGCGGCTCATCGGTCTGCAGAGAGAACCGGACGGGCG
>ULMK01021735.1_pt1 | contig 12120 bp, 9 predicted proteins | sample 1951621 | NCBI WGS metagenome assembly ULMK01 (sample SAMEA4835547, study PRJEB28245) | human gut metagenome | biome: gut microbiome; material: fecal sample | place: Denmark | collected 2008
TGCTATTTTTATAAGATCATTAATTAATTCAGTTTGACTTTTCTTTTTAGGAAGCCATAAATAAAGTGATAAACTTCCTGGCATTGTATTAATTTCACTAACATATATTTTTTTTGATTTATCATCAATTAAAAAATCTATTCTAGCGACTCCTCTTGCATTTATAGCTTTAAATGTATTTATTGCATACATTTTTAAATCTTCCATCATTTCTTTAGATAATAAAGGATTAGCTTTTCTTCCTTTTTTAATTGTTTTAGAATAATTTTCTACATATTTTTCTTTAAAAGTAAAAAATTCATCAGTTACATTAATTTCTTCAATTTCAGAAGTTTCAACATCTTCATATGTTCCTAAAACACTTATATTTACTTCTTTTACATGTTTTATTTCTTCTTCGATTATTATTTTATTATCAAATCTAATTGCTTCTTTTATACCAGAGATTAATTCATGTTCTGTTGTTGCTCTTGTTATTCCAATACTTGAACCTAATGAAGCAGGTTTTACATACATTGGATAATTTAAAGTGTTTATTTTTTCTAAAACTTTTTTCTTTGAAGAAATAAATTCTTTTGATGTAAACCAAACATAATTAGTCGTAGGAATATCATTAGATTTGAGTATTTGTTTCATAAAAACTTTGTCTTGTCCTATCGCACTGGCAACTACACCACTTCCTACATAAGGAACTCCAAGCATATCTAAATACCCTTGTAAACTACCATCTTCCATATAAAGTCCATGACCTATAGGAAAAACAATATCTATTACATTAAGCGTTCTTCTTGTAAAACCAAGAGATTGTAAAATACAACTTTTTCCTTTTCTTATTAAACATACCTTTTTAGCATACCTTTTAACAACATCCATATCACGATAATTAAGAATATCTTTAAAATGATCTCCTGTATACCATGTTCCTTCTTTATCTATATATATAGGAATAACATTATATTTATTAGTATCCATATAACCCATTGCTTCAACTGCAGAAATTATACTTATTTCATGTTCTACACTTTTTCCCCCAAAAATTACTCCAACATTAACTTTCATAAAATTTTCCTTCTCTCATATTTATTCATTAATAGTATAACAAAGTTATCATAATTTAACAAGAAATTTTACACACGTAAGAAAAAAAAGGTTAATTATTTTACAAAAAGAAAGTAAACATTAAAAAATAACAGGTTACCCTATTATTTTTTTAACATTTACACTGGCATTTTTTATTTCTTCTTTATCAATGTCTAAATCTTTATTTAATTTATCTATAGCTTCTTCAATTGAAATATCATTTTTTGTTAATAAATCAATTAACAATGCTTCAGTAGATAAATCAGAAATTTTTCTTTTTCTTGTTTCTTTAAAGAATTCTTTCTTTTTCTTAACAACAACATTGCTTAAAATTAAAAGTCCAAGTAAATTTGGTATCAATAAAAGACCATTAACAGTATCTGCTAAATTCCAAACAAATTCTAAAGAAGTAACAGAACCAATAAAGATAAATACTAACCATAAAGCATTAATAACTTTTTGACTTTTTGTTCCAAATAAGTATTCTGCAGATTCTTGACAAACATAACTTGCAGATGTTAAACATGTAAATGAGAAACAAATTGAAGCGATAAATATCATTATACTTCCTACACCACCCGGTAAAACTTTATCAAATGCTGCCATTACAAGAGGTGAACCATCTGCTCCACTAGTCCAAAGTCCAGACATAACTACTACTAGACCTGTAATTGTATTTACGATAATTGTATCTATAAATATTTCTGTTGGTCCCCATAAAGCTTGTCTTGTTGGATGATCTGTTTCTGCCGCACTATGAGCAAAAGCTGCAGTTCCAAGTCCTGCTTCATTAGAATAAATACCACGGGCAAATCCATATCTAATTATTTGTGCGATACTTGCTCCCGCAAATCCTCCAGCTGCTGCTTGAGGCGTAAATGCTGCTTTTATAATTGTAGAAAATGCAGGTCCTACTAATTCAAGATTACAAAATATTACAACTAATCCTGAAATTATATAGAATATTCCCATAATAGGAACAAAGTTTTTACTAAACTTACCAAGACGTTTAATACCACCAAATATTATAACTCCAACAATTATTACTAAAGCAATACCAAGTACATAATCTGGAATGTTAAATTTAGTTGTTACTGTTGAAACAATTGTATTTGTATCAACCATTGCTACGATTACTATATATGATAATATAGACATTACTGCGTAGAAACCAGCTAAAAATTTACTTCTAACTCCATCTCTTAAATAGTACATTGGACCACCTTTAACATTGCCATCTTTAGTAAACACTTTTCTATAAACAATACCAAGTGTAATTTCAGCAAATTTAGTAGCCATTCCAAAGAATGCCGCAACCCACATCCAGAATATTGCCCCAGGTCCTCCAGCTGCTATAGCAGTAGCTACTCCTGCAATATTACCAGAGCCTACAATTTCTCCTAAAGAAATAAGTGCAGCTTCTCCTGAACTTATAAGTCCTTTCCCTTTAGATTTTTTAAACATCTTTTTTATTGTGTTATTCCATATATCTTTTATCTTAGTTATTTGAATAAATCCTAATCTAATTGTAAGATATAATCCTGTACCAAGAATAAAGATAATCATTGGAACACCAAATAAAATATTATTTAAAAAATCATTTGCATTATTGATTGCATCAATCATAAATAAATCTTCCTTTCTTTATGTATTGATTTAATTATACCCATAAATCTAAATAAAGGCAAGGCTTTTTAAAATTAACATGTAAAATTAGCATGTAAAAAGAAGCAATCTTTACTTTGCTTCTACAATTAATTTTATCGCTGTTCGTTCTTCCCCATCTATACTTATATCAGTAAAAGCAGGAATACATACTAAATTTTTACCACTTGGGGCAACAAATCCTCTTGCTATTGCTACTCCTTTAATTGCTTGATTAAGTGCTCCTGCTCCAATTGCTTGTATTTCTACTTTTCCTTTATCTCTAAAAACATTAGTTAATGCTCCTGCAACTGAATTTGGGTTAGATTTACTTGACACTTTAAGTGTATCCATATTTTTATCATCCTTTCTTTATACACTTAAATATATGTTATTAAAACTACTTTTATAACAAAAAAAGAAGTTATAAAACCTCTATATCTTCTTCTTCGTTTTTTACTGTTTCCTTATTTAACGTGTTAATTAAATCTTCTGTTTTTTCTAAATCAATTGTTTTTTCTTCATAAGGAACTTTTTCCTTAATTTCATTATCAAGTTTTATATTCGCACTAGGATTTGCTCCACCATAAATTGTTTTTGGTAGTTCTTCTTTTTTTGTTTCTTCTACTTCTTTATTATCTATATCACTTAATAATGACATTATTTCATCCTTTACATCATCTAAATTTTCTGTTTTTTCCAAGCTTTCTTGTAAAGGTTCTTCTTTATTTTCTACAAACAAACTTGTATCTAAAACTTCTGTTTTACTTAAATTTTCTTCACTTACTTGTCCTATATCTTCATTATTTTCTTCTAAAGGAATATCATTTTCTTCAACTTCAACAGTTGGCTCAAGTTTTGTTTCATCATCTATCTTATTATCTTCAACAACTTCTTTATCCAAGAAATTTTCTTCACTTGTATATTCTTTTTCCTCATGATGTTCATCTTTACCTTTTAATTTACTTTTAATATCTTCAATTTCTTCAATATCATCAACAGGATTTTTATATGCAATTATTCCTATTACAATAGAAACAACAAGTAAAAACACACCTATTGTGATTAATACACCTGGAAATTCAAAAAACATTTTTATATCCATATGTAATCGTTCCCTTCTTATCTTTACATTTTAATCTTAACAAATATTACAAAATTTTGCAATATTTTTTTGTCTAATATAGTATAGTTTAGTAAAGTAACATTTATTACTAATTTTTTTTAGATATTACAACAATTTCAAGTTTATTAGTTTTTTCTAAGTTTTCAAAATCAATTTTTTTAATTAAATTAGTAAGTTCTTCATATGAAAGATCTTGAATATCTTTTATTTTATTATTTTTATACTCTCCTAAATCAATTATATCTGTTAGTATATCACTACTTGTTGCACTTATATTATCAATAGATTTAATTTCATTAGCAACCCATACTTTCTTAATTCTTTCAAAATCTTTCTTAGAAATCTTTATATTTTTAAAGATTTTTCTTAATTCATTTATTAATTTATCTTGATTTTCTGTAACAGCAGTAACACCAAGTAAATAATGACTATGACTACTTAATAAATTAGTACTTATTTCTGTACATAAATTTTTTTCTTGTAATTTTTCTTTTGCTAAAGAAGTTGATCCTAAAACTAATGTTAGCATCATTCCTAAATATATTTCTCTTTTATACTCATCCATGCCTAAAATATTTTTATTTACTTTATAATTTAAACTTAACCTTGTTGTTTCTGTCTTTAATTTTATTTCCTCATAAGGAATAAATACCTCATCATCTTCTTCATAATATAGTTTTTCTATTTTTTTATTATCATTTTTAAAATCTTTTAATTCTTCTTTTATTATTTTTATTGTTTCATCTTTATCTATATTACCTACCGCAATAATGAACATATTATCAGGCCTATAAAAAGCATTAAAACATATTTCTAAATCTTTTTTAGTTATACTTTTTATTTCTTCCTTTTCCCCAATTACTTTGTATTTATATGGATCTTTAAAAAAAGCATTTTCTCTTGTTTTATCATAAAGTAATCTATTAGGATTATCACTAACCATTCTTGCTTCTTCTAAAATAATTCCTTTTTCTTTTTCGACATCTTTTTCTGTTATTTCAAGATTAGTAACAAACTTAAGTAAGTATTTTAAATTTTCATTATAATTATTATTACCTGAAAAGTAATAATTTGTATAAAAAATAGATGTTCCTGCATTTACATCAGTTCCACTTTTAGCATAAAAATCAAAAGGGTTTTCTTTTTCTTTTTCAAATAATTTATGTTCTAAAAAGTGAGCTATTCCACTTGGCATTTCATATGTTTTATCATTTACTTTAAATTTAGAATTATAATTTCCATATTTAGTACCAAATGATACATAAAAATTTTTCTTGTTTTTAAGTGGTACAAGATATACCAAAAGTCCATTGTCAAGTTTATCAAAATATAGTTTTTCTTCAAAATTATTTATATTAATTTCTCTCATCTTTTCCCTCCTTAAGTACATAAATAACATCCATATTTATTTTTTTACTAACCTTTACTATATCTTTTTTTGTAACACTTAAAACTTCTTTAATTGCAGTTTCTATATTATCACAATCTAAGTATTCCATACTAAAATAATAATCAATAATAGAAGATGGGTATTCATCAAATTCTTTTAATGAACTAATCATAAGACTTTTAGCATTATTTAGTTTTTCTATACTAAACTTACCTTTTCTTATATTATTCATTTCTTCTTTTATTCCTTTTATTACTTCATTACATTTTACATAATCTATTCCACTTGATATAACTAAAAAGTTATCACTTTTTCTATAATTAGATAAAATATCATAAGTTAAAGACTTTCTTTCTCTTACATTTTTAAACAAAAAAGAATCAGGACTTGCTCCTAGAATTATGTTATATAAAAACATAACATATTTTCTTTCTTTTTCCGTTAATTTTTTTAAATAACAACTTATTAAAAGTCTTGTTTGATTAAAATTCTTACTTTCTTCATATTTTATAAGTTTTTTACTCTTTGGAATATAATTTATTTTAAATGATAATTCATCTTTTTTAATTTTTTTAAAATTAAATGTTTTAGAAATAGCATTTTCCATTTCATAAAAGTTTATATTACCTATTACATATATATCTATTAAACTATTTTTAATAAATTTATCATAATACTTTTGTAAGCTTGTTAAAGTTATTTCTTCTAAATCTTTGATATTACCATCCATATTATAGGAAAAAGAATAATCTTCTCCCATAAGATTTTTAAGCCTTATGTAAGAATAACTTTTTGGATAATCATATCCTTGTTTTATATAAGATAATAAATAGTTTTTAGTTATATTAAAATTATTTCTAAAGTCTTTATTATCTTCAAGGTTAGGATTAAAAATCACCTCTTTTAAAAATTCAAGTCCTTTCATAGTAATATCATCATTAATATATTTATTTTCTAACATTGAAATTGATATTTCCGTACTAAAAGTATTACCTATTCTTGTATTATTTCCATAAAGATTTAAATCATATAATTCTTGTTTTGCTATACTAAAATTTCTTTTAGATGGATACTTTTTACAAGAACTTAATAAAAGTTCAAAAAGGAAATTACGAATCGTTATTTCCTCTTTATTTATTTTTTCTTTAAAAATACATCTAACTGTAATGGTTTTAAATTTATCTGTTTTTATTAAATGAAGTTTGTAAGATCTTTTATCTATTTGTTTATATTCCATAAATTTATTCTCCTCTTGTTAAATAGTATGTACTGCTTTTATTATTCTATTATAGAATTAAGGGCAAGGCTTATCGCCTCATTAAATGTTGTTTCCCTTTCTTCGGTAGTTAATTTTTTATTATTAACTAAATTATCTGATACAGTTAAAATACTGCTTGCTTGTTTTTTGTATAAACTTGCAACATAGAAAAGAGCAAATGTTTCCATTTCTACACCTAAACAGTAATTTTTTTTAACTTCAGGATTATTAATTGTTTTATAAAAAACATCTGTTGTTTCAATATTACCTATTCTTAGTTCAATATTTGCTTTGTATGCATTTTCGATTATTTTTTGATTTAGAAATGATGAAGCACTTATTAAATCAATTTCTTTTCCATCATACTGGTAACTAAAGTTTGATAAAGTATATGCTTTTTCTGCTAAAATTACGCTTTTAACATCTATCTCATCATAATAACTTCCACATGAACCTACCCTTATAATTTTTTCAACATTATAATAGTCAAATAATTCTTTAGCATAAATTGCCATACTTGGACAACCCATACCTGAAGACATAACCGTTACTTTAACTCCTTTAAAGTAACCTGTGTAAGCTAAATTTAATCTAACATTATTTACTAATTTATAATCATCTAAATAGTTTTCTGCAATAAATTTAACACGAACAGGGTCACCTGGCATAATTACTAATTTTGCTATATCATCATCATATTCTGTTTTTATATGTAAACTCATAAATAATCCTCCTACTCATTATTATTATTATCTTCAAGTTTTACTAATACTTCTCTTGGTTTAGAACCATTTTGTGGTCCAATTATTCCTCTTTCTTCAAGTAAATCAATGCATCTTGCAGCCCTATTATAACCAAGTCTAAACTTTCTTTGTAAAAGTGATGCACTTGCTTTACCTGAAGTTATTACAAATTCTACTATTTCATTGTATAACGGATCATCATACTCTTCAACATCACCACTAACTAAGGATGATTTTAATTCTTCATCTTTTTCTTCAAAGGAACTAAAGAATGTTTGGTCATATTGAGCTTTTTGTTGACTGATACAATAATTTACAACTTTTTCAATTTCACTATCGCTAACAAATGCTCCTTGGATTCTTTGAGGTACAATATCTCCCATTGGAAGATATAACATATCCCCTTTTCCTAAAAGTTTTTCTGCTCCAGTCATGTCAAGAATAGTTCTTGAATCAATACTTGATGAAACTGCAAATGAAAGTCTTGACGGAATGTTTGCTTTAATTAAACCTGTTATGACATCTGTTGATGGTCTTTGTGTTGCGATAATCAAATGAATTCCTGCAGCACGAGCCATTTGTGTAATACGCATAATTGATTGTTCAACTTCTTTTCCTGCAACTAACATAAGATCAGCCAATTCATCTACTATTACAACCCAATAAGGAAGTGGTTTAAGCTTTTCATCTTCACTTTTATTTTTATTATATTTTAATACATATTCATTATAACCTTCAATATTTCTTGTTTTACTTTCTTCAAATAAATCATATCTTCTATCCATTTCACTAACTGCTTTTTGCAATGCTTGACTAGCTTTTTTAGGATCAGTAACAACTGGTGTTACAAGATGTGGTACGCAATTATAAACACCAAGTTCAACTTTTTTAGGATCTACTAAAATAAGTTTTACTTCATCTGGTTTAGTAAACATTAAAATAGATAAAATTATACAGTTAATACATACTGATTTACCACTACCAGTAGCCCCTGCAACAAGTAAATGTGGGGTTTTATTTATATAACATGCTTGAACATTACCCATAATGTCTTTACCAAGTCCTGCAGTTAATTTTGTCTTAAGTTTATTTTCTCTTTTTAAACCCTCAAGTGTTTCACGAAGTGTAACTGTTTGGGCATTATCATTTGGCATTTCAATTCCAACAGTATTCTTGCCAGGAATTGGAGCTTGAATACGAACATCCTTCTTAGCAAGCGCTAAAGCTATTTCACGGTTTATTCCAAGAAGTTTAGAAAGTTTAGTTCCTTGTGACAACTCAAGTTCATACTGAATAACAGAAGGTCCAACATTTACCGCTACGACTTCTCCAATTATTCCAAAATCTCTTAATGTTTCAACAAGTTTTTTAGAATTATTAGCAATTGCTACTTTATCAATAACTTTTTTATTTTTTTGTGGTGAATCTAATAAATCAAAGGAAGGTAAAATATAATTTTTGTTAACAACAACTTCTTCTTTTTCCTCTTTAACTTCAGGTTCTATTTTCTTTTCTGCATTAATATTAGTTATTTCACTTATATTTTTAACAACCTTTTTAGGTATTTCTTCTTCTTCTTCATTTGTATTAATTTTTAATTTAGTTTCATCAAATTTATTTTCATGTTTCTTATCTTTAATACTTGCTTTATCTTTTTTAGGTAGTATTTCCTTTACCTTATCTTTAGTATTTCTTACAATATCAAAAATAGACATACCTGTAAACACCATAAATCCTGTTATTAAAAAGACCCAGCATACAATATTAGCACCATCTTTTTCAAATAATTTATAAAAAGCTGTAGCAAATAAAGAACCAATTATCCCACCACCTGTATTTTCTAAAGCAGGATTAAATACTCCTGTTTTAATTTCATTTCCCATTATTTTATCAATACCTACAAGTAAGTTTTCATATGTTTCACTTATAATCTTTGATGTATCAATATTTTCTAAACAATAACTTATATGTAAAAATACTAAAACGCTAATAATCATTAAATATATTCCCATCATTTTAGCACTGAAAAAATTAAATTTTTCATCTTTAACAACCATATATATTCCTAAGAATAAAATAGCAACAAGTAAAAGAAGATATAAATTTCCCACTAAAAAAAGAGCAAACGATGATATTATCCTACCAGCTGGGCCATATTTTCCTATTCCTAAAATACTAATAAGAATTAGTAAAACACCCCATAATTGTATTAAAAAATGATTATCTTTTTCTTTCGTATTTCTTTTTTTTCTTTTTGCCATAAAATTACCAACTTTCTATTATTTTACTTCTAAATATATTCTATCAAAAATTAAAAATAAAGTCTATATTTTTTAAAACAAAAAGAACTATGAATTGTCATAATTCTTATAATCCTAGTGTATATGGATTAGTACTTGTTCCAAATCCTCCAGTTATTTTAACATTTGATTTTAAATATAATACTGGCCGAACGGCAAACTGACCGTTGTAGACAACGAAGTTGTAGTTCACGTGCCCGTTTGAATTGACATAAAACGCACGGTTACTAGTGCCGGCATTCTGAGGCAATATCCACTCATTATCCTTTATATTGTATAACCAGTTCGTATCATTACATGCTCTTATATCATTTGCTGATGAGTTATAATCATATATTCTTTTATTTTCACAATTACTACTTGCATATCCATAATCACTTACATACATTAGTCCTAGTTTTCCAACCCAACTATTTGGATTTGTTCCATTGTAAAACTCATTACTTGTTATATTTTGTATCTTTCTTTCATATGAATAAAATTGTAATGGTGTATCTGCATATCCATTATTATAGGTTACATTTTTTCCTCCTAAATAATATTTTGTATTTCCTATCATATTTTGTGCTTCACTTGTTAAACTATTTAAATATGTTGTATTAAGTTCTGTATTTAATGTTGATGGTCTAGCCCAATTATTTGAATCACTTGTATCCCAATATTTATTCCCTATACTTTCATTTCTTATTATCCTTATTCTATTTTCAATATTTCCTGTTCCATCATCTGTGGGGAATACCCCAATTATTCTCCATACTTCATTATTAAATGTTAGATAGTTTTTGGGACTTGCTCCACGATATCTATATTCTATTACACTTTCATTAGCTCCTATTTGAAGTGTATTATCAGCAGCATGTGTTATTGTGTATAATCCACTATCATTTGTATTATCTGTTAATTTTATAAGGGTATCTACTCCGCTTTTTTTTAATTCTCCAACTGTTCCTTCAATTACATTATTACTTGTTTTTGTAAAACTAAATAATGCATAACTTGAGTATCCTACACATACTAATATAATTAAAACTATTGTAAATAAAAAATAACTATTTATTATTTTAATATCTGTATTTAAAAAATTTATAATTTTTTTCACTATAACCACAACCTTATTTTATTAACTATTAACTTTATAAGGTTATTATATAATACACCCCCCCCATGTCAATAATTTTATTAACATTTTTTAACAATTGTGTTTACAACAAAATAATTTTATGGTATATTATTGATACAAAAGAACTTAACTGCGGTTGTTTATACCCGTACTTAAGTTCTTTTTTGTTCATAAATTTTTGTAAATCTTCCTAATTTAATATTATTTTTAATATATTTATTTAAATCAGGATCTTTCCTATCATAACCATATACAGTCTTTATTCTATTAATGTCAATATTAAAGATATTTATTTTTGTAATTGTTTCTATTTCAATAGGAACTATTATGTTACTATTATTATTATCTTTAACTGTCGTTAATATCAAATAATCCTTATTGTTTTTATTTTTAAATATAACTCTCGGGCTGTCCAAGCTATTAATTATTTTTATATAAAGTTCCTTACCTAAACCATGATAATGATTTCTTATACTTGTTGCTAAGCCTAATTTTTGTGCCTCTTTTTTAGTTAAAATGTTTTTTCTTATATGAGATGGGTTTTCATACATTGGAAGATCTTTAACACCATTTTCAACTAATACTTGTGGTGTATAATCTCTTAATCTTACAGGGTTTCTTTCATTAATATTTTTTAATACATTATCAATTCTTTTACTTAAATTTAAGTTTTTCTTATTTTCTTTTTTATTACTTTTAATTACTGCTTTTTGTTCTAATTGTTCTATCATTTAATTATCCTCCATATATAATTATACGGGGCAAAATCAAAATGACCTAAATTTAGACATAAAAAAAATTAAATAATTTGATATTTTATTTAATTTTTGAAAAATCTATTACTAAATCCCAAGTGTATATGGATTAGTACTTGTTCCATCTCCACCAGTTATTTTAACATTTGATTTTAAATATAGTGTTGGTCTAACATTGTATAAGTTTTCGTACACATTTAGATTACCATAATTTCCATCCGGAACAACACGATATACAGTGTATCTACGATAGGGATTCTGAAACAATACCCACTGATAATTTTTATCAAATAACCAATTGTTTGATTTGCATGTTAAATCGTTATAATTATATAATGTTTTTGTGCATTCTTCGCTCGCTGCATAACCATAATCACTTAAATACATTAAAGCAACTTTCCCAACCCAACTATTTGGATTTGTTCCATAATAATATGTTCCACTTCCACTTATTTTTCGTTCATATTGATATATTGTATCTGCTGTTACATTACTACCATTATATCCTCCCAAATAATATTTAGCATTTCCTATCATATTTTGTGCTATAGTTGCATAATTATTTAAATATGCTCCATTTAATTCTGTATTTAATGTTGCTGGCCTAGCCCAATTATTTGACCCACTTGTATCCCAATATTTAATTCCTATACTTTCATTTTTTATTATTTTTATTCTATTTTCAATATTTCCTGTTCCATCAT
>ULMK01030294.1_pt1 | contig 12082 bp, 8 predicted proteins | sample 1951621 | NCBI WGS metagenome assembly ULMK01 (sample SAMEA4835547, study PRJEB28245) | human gut metagenome | biome: gut microbiome; material: fecal sample | place: Denmark | collected 2008
CAAAGTATTCTTTAATATAATTACTAGTTGCATACCTTTCTTCCCCAACTGTACTCATTACATTTATACTATTTAAATTAACTTCTTCTTCCTTACCATCTTGAAATAACCCTAAAGCTAAACCAGAAAAATAATCTGCTGCTGACTTTTCCCAGAAATCAGATTCATTCTTATTTGATGGATCATACAAAATATTTAAAGCAACGTCGTTTAATAATTCAATAGCTTTATCTGGATTACCAGCTCTATAATATTTAAATGGTAATGTTAATGGATTCCATGAATTACCACGATTAGGTTCTCTGAAGTTTAATACAATTATTTTATAACCTTTTTCTTTCAAATAACTAGCACTATACTTATATATTTCCCCTTTTGGGTCAGTGATAATCATTGATTCGCCTTTTTTAGCAAGTAAATTAACCATAGGTTTAACAACAGTTTGAGTTTTACCACTACCTGTAGACCCAATAACTAAGTTATGATATTCTCCATTATCAACCCACATTTCCTTACCATTATTTATAAGAGGTATTCCTGCAGCATCTAATGTATCAGCCAAAGGATCAACCCTTTCAATCCCAGATTGTTCTTTAATATCCTTATCCTTTGCCCAACTTGAATAACCATCACTAGATTTTTTCTTTAAAATAATACCAAATCCACCATCTTTATCTTTCTTAAATATATAAGAAGAAACACTTGTAAAAATACCAACTAAAGATATAATAAATAAAATTAATGTCGCAGCAATATACTTCGGTGTAAAAGCTAAAAATGGAAGTAACCCATAAAATGTACCATCTGTTGATAATGAAACAAAATTAAGTACAGCTATTGCACACAAATAAAGAAGTAATCCACAATAAACTACAAACAACAAAAAATCTTTTGGTTCAACTTTAAACTTCATAATATTCTTCCTTTCATTTCTTAAATCCTATTTTACCAAATTTCTAACAAAAAGTCATTACTTTTCAAAAAAATTTTTCAAAAATAAAAAGTGTATATTTCAACACTTTAATCTTGTATAACAATTTCATACTTTTTACTATCTTTATTATATTGATACATTATATTACCCGTCTTATTAACATTACTAAAATATCCTTTTTCTATAATTATATTATTAACACTTTTGCCATTAATATCAACTACAGCTTTTATTGAATACAAAGGTTCTTCATAAAAATTATCATTAGTTACATCATCATTTTTAAGTACATAAACACTACCATTAAATACAACATATAATAAACTAAAATAACTATTTAATTCTTCATCCATAATATTTGTTACGTAAATAATACTATCCATTATTCCATTATTATCTAAATCAATATTAACTTTTTCATATTTATTAATATCATCTATACCAATACTTTTATTTAATATACCATTAATTACATTTAAATCATTACTATCAATATCAACTTTATTAATATTTATTACTCGACCTAAATTTTTACTAAAACCAATTAATAAACCATCATAAGTAATTAGATTACTACCATCAAATAAGTTCCATACATTACCTAATTTATATGTATAAAAACCACTATAAACATTATTAATATATGTTTCTAAATTAGTATTATCTATTAAACTATTATTAGATTTAATCCATGACCCATTATATCCCCAGATACTTTCATTATTAATAATCATATAACTATATTCTTTTGAATCATTCGGATTATTACTATTACTCTCATTGTTTTTAAAAAGCACAAACACAACAAGTAATATAACAACCAATCCACCAATAATAATAACAGGTACTTTTTTATTCATCATTACCATCCTTTTTATCTAGTTTTATAAGCAACTACTTGATCTACATATTTAACATCTAATGTTGATACTTTACCACCACTTGGATCTTTACCAGTTATAATATCTCCACTAACACTAGTAACTGCTATATAATGTCCTCTTTTATGAGCATCATTTATAAAATGAACTAAAACAATATTATTATTTATATTATATTTATTAATAACACCCAATTTAGCACTATTTGAATAACTTCCAATTCTACTTTCATTACCAATTAATGAAACATTCGGAGCTGCTTTTGTTATCGCCACACATGACCAATTAATTGCACCCTTATCAGTAAAACAACTTCCTTCATTTAATACATCTAGGAACTTCCCAGCATCAAAATCAGGTATCGTAGTTTCAGTACCACTACAAGTAATTCCCATTGCTAAAGATGTAACAGCACATCCAGAATCACCCATTGTAAGACGTGACTTACCTAAATGTTTTGATTTCCATCTACTATCCCCTTGAGCATAATAAGTACATGCTTGTGAGAAATTTTCACATAAATCATCAGTTAAATTAAACATTGCATTTCTTTGACTAGCCATTTTTTCCACTTGCCACATTGAATATGCAAGTTGATCTTCATCTGTTGTTTGAACACAATTAGAACCACTACAAGTTTTATCTTTACTACATGCCGCAGATACAACACCACTTCTTGCATAAGACATATATTTATTTATATAATCATAATAATAACATCCACCAGTACCAGCATCACCTGGATTATACCAATAACTTCCTATATAAGCATATTTATTCATCATTGAACTTAAAGAATCATACTTCTTTATTGTGTTAATAAAACCTAGTACACCATCACTAAATGAACTATATGATGCACACTTAGAAAGACTTTGACCATTATAACAAGCTATACCCCAATAATTATTATAACTTTCATATCCTTTTGATGCTGGACTATAACCTTCTAAATGAGCTCTTACTACAACAAGTTCAGGATTAATTCCATTACTTACAGCTAAATCATATATTGTACCAGCATTATCTTTAAATACAGATGCTGCTTTAGTACTCTTATTAGCATAGTAAGATTCAACTTTACTAATAAAATCTGATTTACTCAAACTTGTTGAACTTATTGACATTGCTTCACAAGCATTACTTTCAGTATTTTCTGTATAAATAAATTCGCAATGATCAGCTAAATTATATATTTTATAATTACTACTTACACTAGATGCAGTATCTATAGTATTTAACATACTCTTATATATTTTTTTATAATCATTATTTTCATAATAAATACCTTCCCTATAATCAGTTATTTCATAATTAATTCTAACAAACTTTAAATTTGTTAAACCAGAACTATTTATTAAACCTTCCAAAGTATTATTAAAATTATTTATATCTATATTTTGAATACCAGCTTCAATTTGTTCAACAGGTCCTAGTGATATAACAGTAATATTATTATTACTCCATTCCCCATTAGCTAGTTCATAATACTTATTATAATATTCCTGTGGGTTATTTAAATTAACATCATGAAGTCCCATCCATATAATTATATTGTAATTAACTCCATCTTTCATTTTATTATTGATACCCATAATACCACCATCTGTACTATTAGTATCTTCTGCAGAAAAAGTTCCATTACCAACTAACCAATCATAACCATATCCAACACCATACACACTTTTCTTTTTACTCACAATACCATATTGAACCATTCTATATAGTTGTGAATCTCCCAAAAATAAGGTATCAGAATAAACATGTTGAACTTCTCCACCTAAATTATCATATATCAAACTTAATATACTATTATAACTATTTTTTTCAAATGATTTAATTTGTTCTAACTTATTTTCATCTAACATTAATGAATTAGACAATGATAAATTAGTTATTTCATCACTATAAATACTAGATAAATACAAATAATTTTCTATGTCACTATATAAATCTTCATATTCTTCTGGATAATTTTCATTATATCCATATGAACATGTATCTAAATAAACATCTTTAATCGCATTATTATAATTACCTATACTTAAAGCATTAGTTTTTACAATAATCATTATAGCTTTTAAAGCATCATCAGAATAACTTACGTTACCTACTAAAGATGCGGTTGTACCCAACACATATTTTTTTAAATCTAATGTTTTTTCTTCTTCAGTATCACATACATTTAAATGAACAGGAGCGGAATTAAAATCACATTCTTGACTAAAATATCCATTATTAGTTTCACCACCCATTAACATTAAAAGTATTATAATAAATAAAATAAATAAACCAAAAACAAGTAATATCCATGGATTAGCTGCTATAAAAGCAACAATCTTCTTTTTTGCTACAGATGCCATAACTTTAGCTTTTTCTTTAGCAACTTTTTTTACAGCATTAGTACCCTTTTTAACTTCACTCTTTGCCTTATTTTTTAAAGCTTCTCCGGGATGCATCATATTATATGCATTTGCTTTAGCCTCATCAACATGATTAACTAAAGCATTCTTCTTAGCATTAGCATAATTTAAATTATCTAACACTCTATCCATCTTAGTCTTAGGTTTTAACACATTCCCTTCGCTAGAAGATGTCTTAACATTTCTTTTTCTTTCTTCATTTAATTTATTAGCTTTTTTATTTAATTCATCTTGTCTATCTTTATAATAATTCTTATCATATACTCCATCTTTATTCTTAGCTTGATCATATTGTCTTTGACCAAACTTTTCATTTCTAACAGATGGAATTTCATCCATAGTCTGTGGCTCAACCACTTGACTATTGTACTCAATTTGTTCATCAAGTACCCTTTCTAATTCATCTAAATCATTTATATCATGCAAACCAACTTGAGAAGCAATTGTTCTCAAGTTGTCTAATTGGGAATCACTATTTCCTATATCTAAACCTAATTTCTTAGCTTTTTCTATAATTCTATCCGTTTGCATAAAACCACCTCAAATGAGGATATTAATAACCTCCACCTGAACCAAATGAATCTAATTCTTCTTGAGTAATAACAATTTGAATCTTCATTCTCTTATTACCACATATAAACAAAGCTTCCCCTTGATTATAATATTTAATAGATTCCATTTCTGATTCATTTAAATCAATTAATTTTGCTAAATCATCAACAGCTTGTTTTCTAAGACCCATTACTAAGTAATATGAAGCATTATCAAATATTGCTTTACCATGAGTTATAATATTCGGAGCCGCAAAATCAGTAGGTTGTTGAGTAATGATAATTGTTCCAGTATTATACTTTCTACTTCTTCTTTGCATTTGTGCTAAGAATTCAGCCCCAAGTTCATTATGTCCTGCAAGTAAAACATGAGCTTCATCAACCATCATAACAGTGTTAATATCTTTATCTAAACATAATCCCCATGCATACTTTAAAATATTAAAGAATAATGCATTCTTAATATTTTCATCACTATTCATAAGTTCTTTTATATTAAATACAATAAAATCACTATCAATCTTTAGTGTTGTTTTACCAGTAAAATAATATCTAAGTTCTTTAACCAAAGGTCTTATCTTAAGTTCAAGTCGTTCCAAAACATCACGTTCATGCGTAGCATCTGTCATACTAACTAAATGACCTTTTATAGTTGCATAAACATCATCAAATGTTGGATAATCAGCACTAGTTAACTTAGTAAAATCTGTTTCATAATCTATTTTAAATCTTTTATAAGTTTCTTGTAATACATCACTAAACATAGTAAGAACATCATCTTCAATACTAGGCGAATAATATTTCATAAATGCTTTAACTTGTTGAAGTGTTCTAGTTAAAACAGTATAACCTAATCCTTGTGCTATTTCATCTTCATCAGCATCAATAACAATTTCAAGGGGATTAATCATACCAAATTCTCCACCTTTACCTAAGTCAAGGAAATCTCCACCTAGGCTATAACACATATCTCCAAGTTCACCTTCAGGGTCAACACATACAACTTTATATCCGTTTCTTATGTGAGTTCTAAGTAATACTTTCGCAGCAGTACTCTTACCAGAACCACTCATACCAAGTAAAATAATATTAGCATTATTTCTATTATTTTCTTTCTTTATTTGATATAAGAATTGATTAAATAATATAACACCACCAGAGAAATCTACACCAAGAAGTGTTGCATTACCTGGGTCTTTAATACTATCAAAGATAAAAGGATACATTGCTGCTATTGTAACAGATGGTATCGGCGTACCAATTCTATTTTCAATATCTTGTGGTGGAAATATAGGTAGTATTGACTTTAATGCTTTTTCTTGTTCAAACATTAAAGCAACAGCTCTCATTCCTAACGCATCCAAATAACTTCTTACTTGAATCTTTCTTAATTCCAATTCTTCTTTATTATTTGCAGTAATCATCAAATGCATTTGAAAATCAAATATTCTAGCTTGAGTTGCTGCAAGCATTTGAATAAATTGTTCCAAAGATTCATAATCTTGACGTATTCTTTCTTGCATTGTATTATCTTTTTCACTTTGATATCTTACTTTTAAATCTGCTATTTCTTTATTAAGCATTTTTTGTAATACTGAAAAAGGTATAGGCATATGTTTAATAGCTATTTTAACACCTTGAATATTAGTTATATCAGATAAAAAACCTGGTGCAATATTTCTAGGAAAAGCTATAACAGTCATAATTGTTGAATACTTTCCCCCTAATACAAATTCAGTTGGTTTAAATTCCATTCCTTTAGGAGCTATTTCACTTTTAATTTTACTCATATTACATCACCGCCCCAAAATTAGTTGTTTCTCCACCATTTAAGAAATTATCTAAAACAACTCTTAAATCATTATTGGAAGTTTGAACACTTTGTAATCCAGCATTAGCAAGTCCACTTATTAAATTATGTAATTTCTTTTGAACTATTTCTAATCTCTTTTCTTTAAACAAGATATAATATTCAGTATCAACTACATTATATTCACTACTCATAAATAGATTAGCTTTATTAATATCTTGCATAATTAATTTCTTAATAGCATTACTTTCAGCATTATTATACATAAGTTGTAATTGAGATAGATACACATCAATATCCACAGGTCTATCAGCAATAAGTAACCAGAAATCATAATCAATACTATTATAAAAATTTCTTAATTGATAAATAGTATTATTTTGTGAACCTTGATCCATAATAAATATATTTTTAGGCATTACCTTAACACCAGTAACATATGTACCATCATCAAGTTGTATCATACCATTCATTATTTGTCTAACAGGTAACCAGTTTTCTGTATAACTTACACCTGAAGAATTATTCATCTTTGAGTTCATCTTTAACACACCAACCTTTCCAATAATATCTACGTGGATTAAATATAAATGTACATGCATTTATAATGAATTGTAATACGTTATGATAATGCATAACTGGAGTGACTAAAAATCCAGTTATAAGTGCAGGCATAAGTATAACAATCATCTGACCAACCGATGCATTTTGCACTAGCATTAACAGCATTACAGTAAGTAAGCATCCAAATCCAAAAAGCAAAATATCAGTCAGAGTAAAGAATCCTAATATTAATTGTGACTTTTTAGAATTTGCAGGTATTAAATAATTATTCATCCCCAAATCATTCCTTTCTTAATTATTTTTTACTACTATCTCCGGATTTAGCTTCTTTTTCACGAAGTAGTTTATTAATTTCAGTATTAATATTGATATTTCTATCTTTGATGTTATTAATTAATTGATCCATCTTATCCCAAGCATCAGGCCCATTAATATCAGTAACTTTCTTATCTTCAGATACCATAGAATTTAATTTATCCAATATTGTAGGATTTTCTATTATTAAGTTTCTTACATCATCACTGTAAGAATGTATCTTATTCATACGTTGAAGTTCGCCAGAACCAAATTCAAAGTCTTGTTTAAATCCTTTATAATTAGAAACAATACCTTCATTATTAAGTACACTATTAAGAACATCTACCTTATTTGAAAGAGCAAGATTAGCAATATAATTCCTATATCTAGTATTAGCCTCAGCTGCTTGTTCTTTCAAATTACCAATATATTGTTTGAAATCTTCTGCATTATTTAATGTAATACTATTACCCATAAAATCAGTTTCAACACTTCCAGCCATAGAACTATCCCAATTAACTGTACTTAAATTAGATATTCTTTCACCCATTTCATTAGAAGACATATTGATATTAGCTGCAGCACGCATTAAAGCTTTACTATTATTAATACCCTCAATAGATGATATAACATCGTTAGCTGCTGCATCCCTAGTTATTTTATTAACACTATCGTCTTGATAAGCAAATCTCTTAATATATTTTTTCAAATCTCTTTCAGCTTTATCAAGTTGAGCCTTCTTAATTGATAGATAATTTGCATAATCATTAACAGATTCAATAACATGTTCACCATTTTTAAAATCGTATAGTGTCTTACCCATCATAGATTCAGCAGACATATTTCTTTCATAACCTAAAACTTCCTTCATAGCATCATATGACATGTTTACACCACTTGCAGCATTCATAATTTTAGCACTTTGTGCAATTGCTGCTCTGCCTATTAAATCAACAGTAGTACTATCAGTTTCAGATTCATTATCCAAGAACTTCTTATAAGAATTCTTTTCTGCTTGCAATACTGAAAGACCATCATCAAGTCCAACCCATTGACTTGCTTTAATAATGTTATCAGAAATATGACCCATTCCAACATTAAACATTGTATCAATAGCATTAACTCCTTTATGAGAAGCACGATAATTTTCACGACTAGCTTTATTAGCAACAGCTGTTGCAATTGCAGCAGATGCAGATTTTTTCATATCACCAAAGTTTTTAGCATTTCTAGCACCATTTAATCCACGAGAAGCACCTGATAAAGTACCTGAAACAGTTGAAGCTAGACCACCAACAGCAGCACCAAGTTTCTTACCTTTTTCAGCTTTTCTAACACCTTGAACTGCAGCAGCCCCATTTTTAACAAGCATACCAGCTCCACCACCTAATGCAGAACCAGCAGCTAATGCTCCACCAGCAGCAAGCTTGTCCATAATACCAAGTTTCATGCTACCACTATCTAAGTGGAACATATCAGCAATTAACTTAGGAGCTTGTCTAATAAACGTTACAATTCCTAATATAATTAATGTACGAGCAATCAATGCTTGAGGAACACTTAAACCACCAAATGAAGTGTAATCAAAATTATTTACAACTAATTGCACCATGTATACGCCTAAATACATTGTAAATACTCTTATGAATGCATCTAAGAAAGTATTAACAGTTTTCTTTGTCCATGTACTAAATACATCTTTAAGTGAACCACTAGGAATAACTCTACAAATTACAGGAATTGGAGCTATAATTTGGAAGAACATTAACTTAACAACACGAACCGCCATATCAAAACAGAAATTAACCAATACGATTAAAAGGAAAGCCCCAGCAATAGTAGATATTAACCAGTTATAAGTTAACCAACCCTCATCAACAGCTTCACCAAATTGTTGAAAAGCATATAAACTATATTCATTATTTTTAAATTTTGTTGTAACAGAATCCAAAGGCTCTCCATCAGTAAATAATAAATGACCATCAGCTTTTATATTAGATGCACAAGCACTTAAATTTAAGTCAGAAACTGAATTTCCATTTGCATCAGCAGTAATAGAATAACCTTCAGAAGAACACCATTCTGTATTAGGATGTAAAAATGAAGTCCATACATAATAAGCCATTTGTCTTCCAGCACTAGACTCAGTTACTTGTGTAAAATCTTGACCATCACCAAATAATAATTTAGGAATAGTATCATTTGTTAAAACAGATTCTTGAAATTTAAAAGCAAAATTAAACACTGTAGGTAAAACAGCTATTATAATTAATGAAATAACAACATTTTGAATTAACTTAGGAAATGATGTTTCTCCTTTAGAAAAATTTTCTGGATTAATAATTGCTTTTAATAATGAATAAGCTAAAGCAAATAACATAATCATTCCTAATGCAACATAAATTCTACTTACAATTGAAGTATAACTAGTATCACTAAAAATATTAGTCTTAACTAAAGCATTAAAAATATCATAAACAAAATCAACTAAATTATAAACAATACTATCTAAAAATAGTAATATTCCAAAAAAATCTGCTTTCATCTATCTCACCTACTTTACTCCACATGTTCCATAAGCACCAAATAAAGACATCAAAAATTCTACAATCATTGGTGTAAAGAACAATAAAATACAATATATAAATCTCTTAATTGCAGTATTACTAGCTTTCTTTAAAGCATCTTTATCATTTTGAGCTAATGCTTTTATAAAATCTAATGTTGTTAAAACCAATAAAGCAATAATACCAATATATTTCATTATTTCCAAAGCTTGTTGCATCCAATAAGCAGGTGTACCATTAACACCAGGATCACCAAAAGCAGCACATTCTTCTTCAATTGTAGCAACATTATTTATAAAGTTATTATTTAAAACACTTGCATTAGCTTTTATCATAAATGAAAAAGAAAATAACATAGTGATACAAAAAAATAATATATTATTAATTTTCTTATTCATGAAAATCACTCCTAAACCCAAGCAACACTTGATATATAAATTTTATCATAAATATAGAGTAACGTCAATTTGTTTAAAAGATAAATTTATAAAAAGGTTTTAACAAAACAAAAAATATCAATTAAATATTTAAAAAAAGAAACTATTTTTTTAGTTTCTTCAACAATTTATAACCCTTTAAAGCTACTTTATAAGCATAATAAACAAATGGATTAATAACATAATCAAATTCCCCTATTAATTCTGTAATTTCTGGATTAAATCCTCTCTTTAATTCATAAATACCATAATAAGGACCATTCTTATCCATATCTAAAGATATCCCATAAAAATTAACATACTCTAAATGTTTCTTTATAGAATCCTCTATATGTTGTCTATAAAAAGCATACTTCGGATTAAATTCTTTATATAAATTATTAGTACCACTCATAAATGTAATACCTTCATTACCCACAAATACACTCATCAAAGCCCCAATATTTATTTCTTTATTACTTCTTTTTAAAGATACTGCTTCTTCTAATTTTTTATTATATTTATTTATTTTATTTTCTAACTCTTCATGTTTTCTTTTTATTTTATCTCCAACATTTATTTTCTTCATTGTATTATTTAATTCATCTAATTCTTTTTTAGCACCACTTAAAGTACTCCATACATAATTATAATAACACTCTGTATCTATATATGCTAAATATAATGTAATATAATCTCCCATTAAATCTACCATCTTTTTATAATATGATGCAGGTCTAACTATGAAATTCTTTAAATTACCAGTATCTTGTAATAACTTAGTAAATATATCTATATTATCTGTATTAATTATCTTACATCTAACACCCATATCATAAGTCTTATCAATATTCTTCTTTGTTGATTTACTAAATGTATTTAAAGTATCATTATAATTATCCCTTAATTTAATTCTACATAATATCCTTGGTTGTAAATCTTCAAAATTTTGACTAAATCCCATATGTTTAAAACCTAATTTTTTAAAATTGTAATATGCTTCTTCTCCACACTTTTCTTTTAAATTACCATCACTATCTCTTAAAGCATAAATAACATTTGGGTCTAACTTTAACATAAAACCATGATTCTTTTTAACATATTTTATTACTTCATCATTAAACTTTTTTAACAAAGAAAAATTATATACATCAATTAAATAACCTCTCGGAGAATAAAACAAACTTAACTTCATTGGCATTCTTTTTTCAAGAAGCATAGTTACACCAACTAAGGAATCATTTTTATAATACCCAAGTAAATGTCTAACCCATCCAGTTCCACTCTTTAATTCTCCCCACTCAGGTAACTGATAAATAGAAACATAAGGATTCTTTAAAGCAAATTCTCTAAATATATTTTCATCAATAACTTTAAGCATTATTTCCTCCTTAGTTTTCTATAAACTTTTAACATAACAGGTAACATCTTATACAATAACTTATTATTAACTAAATCAAATTCCCCAATAAATTCTATATATTCATCCCCAAATTTTCTTTTAAAATCATGAAGTTTAGCTAAATTCTTATACTTAGTATGAGGATCACCTGGGGTACCAAATAAATCAAAAAATTCATAACCTTTATCATAAGCATCTTTAATAGCTTCATAATAACTTCTAGTAACAGCAAAAGTA